>JABAHS010088597.1_pt1 | contig 34513 bp, 29 predicted proteins | sample 7062111 | NCBI WGS metagenome assembly JABAHS01 (sample SAMN14534600, study PRJNA622989) | marine sediment metagenome | biome: marine biome [ENVO:00000428]; feature: marine pelagic biome [ENVO:01000023]; material: deep marine sediment [ENVO:00002113]; isolation source: pool of 4 deep marine... | reverse complement strand
TACAACGTCTGCCAGCACCGGGCTCACGAGCTCCTGCAAGGAACGGGAAACAGGAAAGCCATCACGTGCCCTTATCACGCCTGGACCTACGAGCTCGACGGAAGGCTGCGCAAGGCCCGGGGCGCGGACAAGGTGCCGGGCTTCGATCCGAACACGATCTGCCTCACACCGATCAGGCTCGAGCAACTGTGCGGCTTCTTGTTCGTGAATCTCGATCCCGAGGCCGCACCGCTGGAGGCGCTCTTCTCTGACGTGGCCGAGGAGATTCTCGGCTACGCGCCCGAGATCGAAACGTACAAGCTCGCACGCCGGCACTCGGAAGACGTGCAGGCGAACTGGAAAGTGGCGGTGGAGAATTACAACGAGTGTTATCACTGTCCGGTGGTGCACCCGACCTTCTCGCGCGGCGTGATCCGGCCGGAGACGAGCCGTATCACGCCGAGCGCGATGAGCGTCAGGCACTACGCGTGCGGCCATCCCAGCGAACGAACGCCGTATCACCTGGATGAGCGTGCGCCGCGCGCGCACGAATACGGTGCCTGGTACCTCTGGCCGTCCTTCTCGGTTCAGGTTTATCCGGGCGGCGTCGTCAACACCTACCGTTGGATACCCGAGGACGTGACCCACACCGTGGTGCATCGCGAGTGGTACTTCCCGAACGAGGAGTTGACGGCCGAGCAGAGCGCCATCATCGAGCTGGACCGTGCGACGACGTTTGCGGAGGATCTGCCCGTCATGCACGCGGTTCAACGGGGCTTGAACAGCCGCGGCTACCGGCCCGGCCCCCTGATGGTGAACCCCTCGGGCGTGGCCACGGCAGAGAGCGAGAACTCGGTCTACGAGATTCAGAAACTGGTGCTGTCCGCATTGGAAGGCTGAGTTCAGGCGCTCAGACGGCCCGCCAGTCGCCTCAAGAAGTCCACGCAGGCGTCCATCTGCTCGACGGTGATGTACTCGTCGGGCTTGTGCGCGTTCTCGACGCTGCCCGGCCCGAACACCACCACCGGCATATCCGCCGCCTGGTAGTAGGGCGCCTCGGTTCCGAAGGGGATGGCCCAAGTCTGGTTGGTGCGCGCGAGTGACATGACCAGGCGCTCGGCCGGGGAGTCGTCGTGGGGCTCGAAGGTCCCGACGGCCATGGTTTGCCGCGTCTCGATAGCGGCGTGCGATGCCACCGAGCGCGCGTCGGGCAGCAGCGTCTGCGCGAAGGCATTGAAGCGCTGCCGGACCTCGTTCACGTCCTGGCCCGGAATTGGCCGCACCTCCCAGCGGAAACGGCACACGCTCGGCACGATGTTGAAGCCGGTGCCACCCTCGATGGTCCCGACGTTGATGGTGGTATAGGGCGGCTCCAGCCCCGGCAGCGGTCGCGTGTGCGCCTTGAGCTCCTCACCCAGATCGCACAGAAACTCGATCAGGCGGGCTGCGATCGCGATGGCGTTCACACCCCGGTGAGTGAGACTCGCGTGCGCTTCCTGCCCCACCACGCTCGTCTCGAACGCGTGGTGGCCTTTGTGCGCGCTCACGATCTGCATGTCCGTCGGCTCGCCGATGATGACCGCCTCCGGTTGGAACCCCATGGTTTTCAGCGTCTCGACGAGCTGCACGGCGCCGTGGCAGGTGTTCTCCTCCTCGTAGGTGAGCGCGATGTGAATGGGCGAGCGCAGATCGGTGCGGACGAACTCGGGCACCAGTGCCAGCACGCACGCAATGAACCCTTTCATGTCGGCGGTGCCCCGGCCGTAGAGCCGCCCGTTGCGCTGCACGACCTCGAAGGGATTGGTGCTCCACTGCTGGCCGTCGACCGGCACCACGTCCGTGTGTCCGGAGAGCACCACACCCGCAGCGCCCGAGTGCGGGCCGATGGTGGCGAAGAGATTCGCCTTCGTATCGTCCTCGTTGAAAGTGAGGAGCGAATCGATGCCGTGGCGCCGAAGATAGGTCTCGACGAAGCGGATGAGCTCCAGATTGGAGTACTCGCTGATGGTGTCGAAGCTCACCAGCGTGCGCAGCAGATCGGCTGGGGTGTAAGTGCCATTCGCCATGACTCGACCCGAACGGTTTCTTCGCTTAGAGAGCCAGCTCGAGCAGACGTCCGAACCCGGGGACGGCTTCGCCGTAGCCGCCCAGGCGCAGGGCGTGCCACAGCATGGCCTGATTGCTCGTCACCACCGGCTTGCCCAGGCGCGCCTCGAGATCGGCAACAATGCCGGTCGCCCGCAGCCCGGTGCAGGAGATGAAGACGGCCTCGGCGCGCTCGCTGTCCACATCCAGCGCCGCCGCGTGTATGGCGGCGGGCGGTACGGCGCTCATCGCGATGTCGTCCACGAGATTGAAGCTGTCGAGAGCTACCACCGCCATTCCTCGGCCCTCCAGGAACCGTCGGATGGGCTGGTTCACTTCGTCGATGTAGGGCGTCAGCATGGCGACGGACGACACGCCGAGCCGCTCGAACGCAGCCATCGCCGCGGTGATCGGGGTGGTGACGGCGATGCCGGGGCGCGCGGCCCGGATGCAGTCCGCCACCTCGGCGACCCCCATTACCACCGTTCCGGAGGTGCACGCGAAGGCGATGACGCCCAGGGGGGTGCCGGGGAGGATTAGCGAGGTCGCTCGCGTCAGGTCCGGGAGGATGGCCCGCAGGTTGGCCACCGTGCACGGGTTCGCCACCGTGACCCGGCTCACGTAGAGCTCGGCGCGTCCGCGGGGCAGCATGCGCCAGAGCTCGGCCTCGACGGCGTGGTCGACGCCGAGCGCGATCAGACCGATGCGCACGCGCTCCCCGGGCCAGGGATCGGGCATGTAGTCCACGCGCACCGGCCGGGTGGGCAGCGCCGAGGCCTGTCCTGCGCGCAACGTCTCGCCGCTCTCCATATCCGCCGCCACCCTCCAGCCTGTCGATGCCACTCTCGAAGCTAGTGTCACTACGCCGAGCAGCGCACGTCAATACGAGGGGCAACCTGGGTCGCCAAGGAAGGCCAAGGAAGGATCGTTGTTATCGCTTCGCGGGGCGGGGCGTTCCTTGCGAAGGGTGACTGGCGGAGCGCGGCGCGCGGGGCGGGAAAGTCCGAAGGAAGCGGGCCGGGGATGGCCCGCTCCGAGCGTTGAGACAGGATGTCGAATCGCGAGGCGCGAGCCGTGCGCCGAGATACGCGGAGCCTCGGAACCCTGAGCAAGGACGCCCGGCCCCGCCAGAGCCGGGGCCAGGTTTATCAAGGGGCCTCCCAGCCGGAGGTGACGGCGGCCTGGCGCTGCATGATCTCGACGACGGCGGCGCCCACGATGAGCGCCGCGCCCAGCGTCTCGCGCAGCCCGAAGGGCTCCCCGGCCCAAAGCGCGGCGGACACGATGCCGACGGCGACCTCGCCCATCAGCAGGATACCCACGCGGCCCGGCGTCAGGCGGGCCGCACCCCAAAGGGTCATCAGCACCGGCGGGACTCCGAACACGGCCACCAGCAACAGCAGCCAAGGCCATGCCGTCCCCAGCGTCGCCAGCGTCGGCGCCGCCGCGTTGGCCTCGAGCGGCAGCCACGCCACGGTGGCCGTCACCAGCGTACCGCCGGCGAAGAAGGCGAACGTCGTCTCGTGCGCCTCGACTTCGGGCTGGATGTAGATGCGCAGTGATCCGTAGGCCCAGGCGACGCCCGCCAGCAACGCCATCCAGTCACCGGCGTTGCGCGGCATGGGAAACCCGCCCTCGACACCGAGAATGACGATCAGACCGACCATCCCGAAGACCAGAGCCACGCCGCGGTGCCAGGTCATGCGCTCGCCCAGCAGCACGCGACCGAGCACCGTCCCCCAGACCGGGGTCAGATAAAACAGAAGCAGCACCCGCACCACCTCGGTCAGCAGAAGCGCGGTGGCGTAGAGCGAGAAAGCGGCACCTGCGATGGCGCCGGTGAGGAGAAGACCGATCCCCGCCGCGCGCAGGCGGCGTCCCCGTGCGACGGCCCAGGGCAGGAGCACGAGGGTCGATCCCAGATAAAAAACCAGACTCGCCCAGCCCCCGGCGAAGCCCGCCTCGCCCAAGGCCCGAAACGGCATCCAGAAGAGCCCCCACAGCACGCCGGAGACGGCGACGCCGAGGCTGGGCAAGAGGTCGGTGCGCGGCCGCCCGGTCATGGACCGCGTACGCGAGTGGGCCGGCGCCTTCCGGGCGCGGGCATCGTCGTCAACGATACGGCGAGAGCTCGGGCGGCAACCCGTGGGCCGCACGCAGCCGTTCGTACTTTCCGGTCGCGACCATGGCGGCGACGGCGTGCTCGATGGCGTGGTACACGTCTGTGTGCTCGGCGCGCACCGCGAAGCCCGCCTCGCGCACCGGGCGGAACGCGCCCTCGAGGATGCGGGTGCGGGCATGGGCGTCCTGCGAAATCGCCACTGCGCTCACGGTCTTCATGAAATAGGCCGCTGCGTGACCCATGGAAACCGGGAAATGGGTGGCACGCTGGAAGGGGAACGAGTGCACATTCATGGGTGGCTCGCCTGCCTCCCGGAAGCGCTCGTTGAGCACGTGCGCGAAAACCTCGGCCGTCGTCCCCGCGGTGGCGGCCACGGTGCGACCGTGCAGGTCCTCCAACCGCTGGATGCGAAACGGGTTCCCGCGCAGCACCATCACGTGATCGCCGATCACCAGGTAAGGCACGCTGCGCGTGGCCGGCGGCTCGGTATCCAGGGCCAGGGTATTGATGGCATCCACCTCCCCCGCTTCCAGCGCCGCCGCCAGACGGTCCCGCGGTAACGGCACGAGACGCAGATCCAGTCCGTGGGCATCGGCCACGGCCTGGGCCATCGCCCGCTCGAAACCCCGGAGCTGCCCGTCCTCCTTGTAGGCGAAGGGCGTGCCGGTGAGGGCGAAACCCATGGTAAAGGTACGCGCCCGCACCAGCTCCTCGTCAAGGTCCAGGTAGTGCGCGTGCGCGTGCGCGCTCGCGAGCACGGCCAACAGGAACATCGGCAACCTGGTTCTTACCAATGCTTTCATCGTTATCACGAATTACGAATCACGGATCCTCACGCCGTGCGCGCGGCGGTGGCATCGGCCGGTTCCGGGGTGCTCGCCTGCGCCGTTTCGTCGTGCGGCCCCTCGGGGCGGCGCATCATCCCCGCCAACAGCTCGCCCGTTCCGATGACACCCACCAGTCGATCCGCGGCGTCCAGCAGGGGCATGGCCCTGCCCGTCGCGTGCAGCACCTCGATGGCGGCGCGCATGGTGGTCTCCTCGTCGCCGCAGACCAGATCGCCGGCACCGAGCCGGGAGAGGTCGAGATCTTTCGACCAGCGTACCGGCTCGACGGCGGCCCCCTCGAGCCGGAATTCCCGGGCACAGCCCTGCCCATCGAGACGGCAGGTGAGTCCGCCCGCCCGATCCAGCACCACCTGGCCGTCGCTTCGCGGGAGCTCCGCCGCTGGCCGCATGAGCGAGACGCCGCGCAGCACGTTGAGCGGATTCACGTTGGCGACAAACCTCCGCACGTACTCCGTCGAAGGCTGGGTGATGATTTCCTCGGGGCGGCCTATCTGCACGATGCGACCTCCCTCCATGATGGCGATGTGAGTGCCGATCTTGAGCGCCTCGTCCAGATCGTGGCTTACGAAGAGGATGGTCCGCTGCAGCTTCTGCTGGAACTCGAGCAGCTCTTCCTGCAGGTGCTCGCGGATGAGGGGATCGAGCGCGGAGAACGGCTCGTCCATGAGCAGGATCTCGGCCTCCGTGGCGAACGCCCGGGCGAGACCGACGCGCTGCTGCATGCCGCCGGAGAGCTCGTGCGGGTGTTTGTCCATCCACTGCCCGAGCGCGACCATCTCCAGCACCTGCTCCGCGCGCTTGTTGCGCTCCTCTCTGGGGATGCCGCGGATCTCGAGCCCGAACGCCACGTTGTCGCGAATGGTGCGCCAGGGCATGAGGGCGAAATGCTGGAAGACCATGGAGATGCGGTTCATGCGCAAGCGGCGCAGCACTTCGTGACTGCAGTCCGCGATGTCGACCTCGGTGCCGCCGTCATCCACCAGCACGCGCCCCCGTGTGACGCGATTGAGGCCGTTGACACAGCGCAGGAGCGAGGACTTGCCCGATCCCGACAGGCCCATGAGCACGAAGATCTCGCCCCGATCGACTGCCAGGGAGGCATCCTGCACGCCGACGACATGGCCGGTCTTCTCGAAGACTTCGTCCTTGTCCGCCCCCTGATCGAGCAGCGCGAGCGCCTCCTTCGGCCGCGGGCCGAAGACGACGTCGACGTGTTCGAAGCGAACGGTCGCCATCGGCCTATGCCTGGGGACCGCTCCCGCTCTGGCCGCGTTGCTTGAGGATACGATCGAGCACGATGGCCACGATGACGATGGAGAGTCCCGCCTCGAAGCCCTGGGCGATGTTGACCGTGTTGAGCGCGCGCACCACGGGCTCTCCCAGTCCTTCGGCGCCGACCAGCGCGGCGATCACCACCATGGACAATGACAACATGATGCACTGGGTCATGCCTGCCATGATGGCGGGCATCGCATGGGGCAGCTCGACCTTGAAAAGGAGCTGCATGCCGGTGGCACCGAACGCCTCGCCCGCTTCCAGAAGCTGCTTCGGCGCGCTCGACACCCCCAGATACGTGAGCCGTATCGGCGCCGGGATGGCGAAGATCACGGTCGATATCAGCCCCGGCACCATTCCCAACCCGAAGAAGATAAGCGTGGGGATCAGGTACACGAAAGGCGGGATGGTCTGCATCAGATCGAGGATGGGCCGCACCGTCTTCCACACCCAGGTCCGGTGCGCGGCGGCGATGCCCAGCGGCACCCCGACCAGACTGCAGATCACGGTGGACGCCAGCACCAGGGTGATGGTTTGCACCGTCGACTCCCAGTAACCGATGTTCAGGATCAGCAGCAGCCCGAAGACGACCCCCGCGACGAGCACGATGCTCCGATGCAGCCAATAGGCGATGCCGGCCAGCAGGGCTATGAACACAAGCGGGGGGATGAAACCGAGCAGTTCGGCGAACCCGTTGATGAGCCAGCCGAAGCCTTCGGAGAACGCTCGGAGCTGCTCGTAGAAATTATCGGTCAGGTAGTCGACGATGTCGGCCACCCATTTGCCGAGCGGTAACTTCTGTGTGAAGAACGCAGAGATCGATTCCATGGCGGCGCTGTGGAGCGACGGGACGGCCGCACCGAGAGGCACCTACCGTCCCGCCGGCTTCCTTACATGTTGAGGTGGGCTTTGACGGCCTTGGCCCCTGAGGTCCGACCGTCGAAGGTGGTCACGCCCTGGAGCCACTGATCCAGCAGCTCGGGGTGTTCTTTCAGCACCTTGCGCGCCGCGGCCTGGGGATCCATGCCGTCGTCGAGCATGTATCCCATCATCTCGTTCTCGAGACTCAGGCTGAACTTCATGCTCTTCAGAAGCCGGCCGACGTTGTCGCACCGCTGCGTGTAGCCTTCGTGGGCAAGCGTGTAAACGGTGGCCCCGCCGTAGTTCGGCCCGAAGTAATCGTCGCCGCCGGCGAGATATGCCATGTCGAAGCGCCGGTTCATGGGATGCGGTTCCCATCCCAGGAATACGATCCACTCGTCACCGCGCACGGCGCGCTTGACCTGCGTCAACATGCCCTGCTCGCTCGATTCGACCAGCTCCCAGTCGCCGAGCCCGAACGCGTCGTTGTCGATCATGTCCTGGATGATCATGTTGCCGTCGTTGCCGGGCTCGATGCCGTAGATCTTGCGGCCGAACTTGTCACCGTACTTGTCGAGATCGGCGAAGGATTTGACCCCGCCGTTCTGCGCGTACTGCGGCACGGCCAGCGTGTACTTCGCACCGTCCAGATTGGTCGTCACCTTGTCGATGCTGCCCTTGTTGAAGTAAGGCTCGATCATGCTTTGTTGAGTGGGCAGCCACAGGCCCAGGAACGCGTCGATGTCTCCGCTGGCGAGGCTGTTGAAGGTCACCGGCACCGAGAGCACGGTCGCCTTGGGCTCGTAGCCGAGGCCCTCGAGAATGGTGGAAGCGATGGCCGTGGTGGCGGTGATGCAGCTCCACCCTACATCGGAGAAATGCACCGTTCTGCACTGCTGCGGCTCCGCGCCCCGGGCGGCGCCGGCCACAGCCAGCGCGGCGGCGCCGGCCAGNNCGCCGGCCAGAATAAACAGTCTTGCGCGTGTTGTTGGCATTCTTCTCCTCCTCGAGATGGTGATGTCGTTCCCATACGACGTCGAATCCAGTGTACCCTCGTTCCCCGGGGGGATAAACCGTCCCGGAGGGCGGGGTCGCCGCGCCTCTACGCCGTGGCCTGCTACAATGCGCGCGAATGCCCGCGCGGCCCGCCGCTGCGGCCGGCAGGCGCGCCCGAGCGAAGCGGGAGGCGGCACCCGTCGTTACGCTTCCCGAGCCGCGTCGCTACATCATCTGCCGCGCCGAGCAGGCGGGGCGGGGGACGTGCAGCGCGCCGTCCACGCGGCGCGCGCGGGTTTCCCCCCCGCGGGCGTATCCTGCAGCGGGCGACGACTTGGAGCCTTGATAATCAAACACGGGTGACGAATGGCCAAGGAGGACTCTTTTGACTACATCATCGTAGGCGCCGGCTCGGCTGGATGTGTGCTCGCGCATCGGTTGACGAACGATGCCGGGGTCAGTGCGCTTCTCCTCGAGACGGGGCCCAAGGACAAGGATCTGTTCATCCACATGCCCTCCGCCTTCGCCTATGCGCTCAAGGACGACAAGTACAACTGGTACTACCAATCGGAGGCCGAACGCTACATGGACGGGCGCCGCATGTATTGCCCGCGCGGGCGCGTGCTCGGAGGCTCGTCGTCCATCAACGGCATGATCTTCGTACGCGGCAACCCCATGGACTTCGACCGGTGGGCACAAGAGACCGGATACCGCGAATGGTCCTATGCCCACGTGCTCCCGTACTTCCAGCGCGCCGAGACCTACGAGCGCGGCGCCAACGATTACCGGGGCGGCGATGGTCCCCTGTTCGTATCCGCGGGCAGCCTTGTCAATCCGCTCTACGATGCTTTCATCGAGGCGGGCTTTCAGGCCGGCTACCCGTTGACCGAGGACATGAACGGGTATCAGCAGGAAGGCTTCGGGCGCATGGACATGACCATTCACAACGGGCGGCGTTGGAGCACCGCCGCCGCCTATCTGCGCCCCGCCCTCACCCGGCCCAACCTGCACCTCGAGGTACGTGCGCTGGCCACGCGCATTCTGTTCGAAGGCAACCGCGCCGTAGGCGTGGAGTACGCATGCGGCAATCGCATTCAGAGCGTCCGGGCGCGCCGCGAAGTCATCCTGAGCGCCGGCGCCATCAACTCACCGCAGGTGCTGATGCTCTCCGGCGTGGGGCCCGCAGACGAGCTGAAGCGCCACGGCATCTCCGTCGTCCAAGACCTCCGGGGCGTGGGGGAGAATCTCCAGGACCACCTCGAGATCTATATCCAGTACGCCTGCAACGAACGCATCACCCTCTACAGCGCCACGCGCGGACTCCGGCGAGCGCGCATCGGGCTCGAATGGCTGTTATTCCGCAAGGGGCTCGGCGCGACCAACCACTTCGAGGCAGGCGCCTTCATCCGCACCCGCGACGACGTACCGCATCCCGATCTGCAGTACCACTTCCTGCCCCTCGCCGTGTCCTACGACGGTAGCAGCGCGCTCGACGCGGATGGTTTTCAGGCACACGTGGGGCCCATGCGACCAACGAGCGTCGGACACGTCAAGCTGCGCTCGCCGAATCCGCGGGAGGCACCGCTTATCCTGTTCAACTACATGCAGACGGAGGGCGACCGGCGCGAGATGCGCGACGGCGTGCGCCTGACGCGCGAGATACTGGCGCAACAGGCCTTCGACCGCTACCGCGGCTCCGAGATTGCCCCCGGCGACGGCGTGCGCACGGATGCCGAGATCGACGCCTTCGTGCGCGCCAAGGGCGAGAGCGCCTATCACCCGGTCGGGACGTGCCGGATGGGCGAGCACGAGGCGGCGGTGGTCGACGGGGCGTGCCGCGTGCACGGGCTGGAGGGTCTGCGCGTGGTCGACGCCTCGATCATGCCCAGCATCACCAGCGGCAACACCAACGCGCCGACCATCATGATCGCGGAGAAGGCGGCCGATCTCATTCTGGGTGAACGCCCGTTGTACCCGCGAAACGTGCCCGTGTACGACGCTCGGGGAACGCCCGCCCGCCGCCCGTGGGCTCTCACCCGCAAGGTCTCGCTTACGAATCCGGAGACGTCGGAAACGCCGACCTGATAACATGAAGGGCACGAAGAAAGTAACTTCGTGTTCCTCGGTGACCTTGGTGTCTTTTGTGTTAAAGGGCGGCGTCCGTGTTAAAGCGCGGCGCTAAACAGCGCCGCGCGGCGGCGTTTCGGCGGCACCGCGGCGGGCTCGGCGCGAGGCCCGGCGCCGTGCGTCTGCGCCGGCTGCGTAGTGCATGTGCCCGAGGCAGCGGGCCTCGGCGCCACGGGACACTCCGCCCAGCCGCTCCACCACCGTGGCCACGTCAGGCGCGCGCCCCGGGACGTGCGTCTCCAGGGCCGAGCTCATGGCCCGGATGTGGCCCGGGGTCGTTCCACAGCAACCGCCGATGACGCGCGCCCCGGCATCGCGCGCGAGCCGTGCGTAGTCGGCCATCAGCTCCGGGGTCCCTGCGTAGCGCAGCGTGCCGTCGACGTACTCGGGCACCCCGCAGTTGGCCTTGGCCACCAGCACGGTGCCCGGTGGCGCCGTCTCCGCCATGGTGAGAATGCAGGCGACGACCTCCGCGGCGCCAACGCCGCAATTGGTGCCGAACGCGGCGGGCGCCGTCGGCAGCGCGGCGCACACCTGGGCCAAATCCCCGGGCGCGAGACCCATCATGGTGCTGCCGTTGGTGTCGAAGCTGAGGGTGCACACGATCGGCAGACCGGTCCGGGCGGCCCCGGCCACGGCGGCCTCGAGCTCGTCGCGGGCAGACAGGGTTTCGATCCAGATGACGTCCGCGCCGCCCTCGGCCAGCGCCGAGGCTTGCTCCGCGAAGGCTGATTCACACGCGTCGCGGTCCAGCCCGCCGAGCGGCGCGAACAGCTCTCCGGTGGGACCCACGCATCCGGCGACGACGACGGGGCGATCGGCCGAATCGGCGGCGTAGCGTGCGATCCGCGCCGCGGCGTGACTGAGCTCCTGCACACGTTCCTGCGCACGGTGGAGCTTGAGACGAAAGCGCGTGCCGCCGAAGGTGTTGGTCAGGATGATGTCGGAGCCGGCCTCGATGAACTGCCGGTGCAGCGTGAGCACACGTTCCGGATACTCGGTGTTCCAGAGCTCGGGGGCGTCACCGGTCATGAGCCCCATGGCAAAGAGATTGGTTCCGGTGGCCCCATCCGCCAGCAACCATTCGCGCTCCCGCAACAGCTCGACAAAGCGATTGGCCATGGGACTCTCTCCTCTCCCAACGGACGAAAAAAAACCCGCTTCGGCTTCGCTAAAGCAGGTTCGGCCCTCGCTTTAGCTGCATTTGATATAGCGCCCGCAAGCTGAAGCTCAAATCGGCGCTGTTTCGTAACAACCTAGCTCAGGAGCTCATTGCTGTCAATGAGTCGGTTTCGGCCCCAACGGTCGTGTCGGACGGTGGGTTTCGCTTCGCTCAACCCACCCTACGATCCTTTGTCCAGCTCGGTCTCTAGCTCCGGCAACACTTTGAACAGATCGGCCACCAGACCGTAGTCTGCGACCTGGAAGATGGGCGCCTCCTCGTCCTTGTTGACGGCCACGATGACCTTTGAATCCTTCATGCCCGCCAGGTGCTGAATCGCACCGGAAATCCCGATCGCGAGATACAGATCGGGCGCCACGACCTTGCCGGTCTGACCCACCTGGTAGTCGTTAGGCACGTACCCGGCATCCACGGCGGCGCGCGAGGCGCCGATGGCAGCACCGAGCTTGTCGGCAATACTTTCGAGCAGCTTGAAGTTCTCCTTGCTGCCGAGACCGCGGCCGCCGGAGATGACGATGCGCGCGGAGCCGAGCTCCGGCCGATCGGACTGGGTCAGATTCTGGCTGATGAATTGCGACAGCTCCGAGTCCCCGGCGGGGCTCACTGCCTCGACGCTCGCCTGCCCGCCCTCGGCCGGGGCCGGGTCGAAGGAGGTCGCGCGCACCGAGATCACTTTCGGGGAATCGCTCGTCTGGACCGTGGCGATGGCGTTGCCGGCGTAGATGGGGCGCTGGAAGGTGTCGGGGGATTCGACCTCGCTGATGTCCGTGATGCATGTCACGTCCAACAGCGCCGCCACGCGTGGCAGCACGTTCTTACCGTGCTTGGTGGCGGCTGCCAGGATGTGCGAGTAGTCCCCTGCCACGCTCACGACCAGCTCCGCAAGAAGCTCGGCCAAGGGGTGCTCGTAGCGCGGATCGTCCGCCACGCGGACCTTGGATACGCCTTCCGCGCGCGACGCCGCTTCGGCGACGGCGCCGCACCCGCTGCCGGGAACCAGCACGTGCACGTCGGAGTCGATCTGCTTGGCAGCGGTTACTGCGCAGAGGCTGGCGGCGCTCAGGCGCTCGTTGTCGTGCTCGGCCAGGACCAGAACGCTCATTCAGATCACCTTCGCTTCGTTCTTGAGCTTCTCCACGAGTTCGGCGACGCTCTCCACGAGCACTCCCGCCTTGCGGGCCGGAGGCTCGGCGACTTGCAATACTTTGGTGCGGGGCGTCACGTCCACCCCGAGCTCGTCGGGCGTCGTGCTCTCGATGGGCTTCTTTTTCGCCTTCATGATGTTCGGCAGCGAGGCATAGCGGGGCTCGTTCAGACGCAGGTCCGTCGTCACCACGGCCGGCAGCTTCAGCGACACCGTCTCCAAGCCGCCGTCGATCTCGCGCGTCACTTTGAGCACGTCGTCCTCGAACTCGAGCTTGTAGGCGAACGTGCCCTGGGCCCAGCCGAGCAGCGCCGCCAGCATCTGGCCGGTCTGGTTGTTGTCGTCGTCGATGGCCTGCTTGCCCAGGATGACGAGCCCGGGCTGCTCCTTCTCGACCACCGCCTTGAGCACCTTGGCCACACCCAGGGGCTCGAGAGCCACGTCCGTCTGGACGAGGACCCCGCGATCCGCCCCCATGGCGAGCGCGGTGCGGATGGTCTCCTGGGCCTGCTGGATACCCGCCGACACCGCCACGACCTCGGACGCCTTGCCGGCCTCCTTCAACCGGATGGCCTCCTCCACGGCGATCTCGCAGAACGGGTTCATCGCCATCTTGACGTTGGCCGTCTCCACGCCGCTTCGGTCCGCCTTCACCCGGACCTTGACGTTGGCGTCGATGACGCGCTTTACAGGCACCAGGACCTTCATTTCGTCACTTCCGTTGCTTTTGGATATACGAGGCTAGGGATTCTAAAGGCGCCGGCGGAAATGTCGAACACTTTCAGCCCAAGGCCGGGGAGCCCGGGCGCCGACCTGCCGGAGGACGCCCGCCGCCGCCCTTCGAGTCGGGAGAGCAGCTCATCTGCCCGGATCGGGTCGGCGAAGACGGGCCCAGTCTAGCTGCCCTCCCGCCCCGTCGCGGGCCCGCGTGCGACTGCGGCTTTCGGAAATGCGTCAAGGACCTTGACGCCCACGCATACGCGGGGGTCGCGAGTTGGCCAGACGCTGCCAGGGCCGGATCCCATACTCTCGCAGGCCCGGGCCATCGTGGAGTGGAGACGTAATCAATGGCGAACTTCCCCAAGAGCGCAAACGTCGTGATCATCGGCCAGGGCGGAATCGTCGGAGCCTCGGTGGCCCATCACCTCGTCGAGAGGGGGTGGGACGACATCGTCGGCATCGACAAGTCCGCCATACCCACGGACATCGGCTCCACGGCGCACGCCTCCGACTTCTGCTTCATGACGTCGCACGACCACATGTCGGTCTACACCACCCTGTACAGCGTCGCCTTCTACGACAAGCTCGGGCATTACTCCCGAATCGGCGGGCTGGAGGTCGCGCGGCGGGGCGACGACGAGCGCATGGAGGAGCTCAAGCGCAAGGTGGGATCCGGCAAGGCGTTCGGCACCAACGTCAGCCTGATCAGCCCCAAGGAGGTCAAGGAAAAGTTCCCGCTGATCGAGGAGGACATGATCCAGGGGGCGATGTGGGACCCCGACGCCGGGCTGGTCATTCCTCGCTCGCAGCAGGTGGTCGGGCTGCTGGTGGAGAAGGCAAAGGACGCCGGCAAGCTCCAGACGTTCGCCAACACTCCGGCGACCGGCCTCGACATCCAGAACGGGCGCATCAAGGGCGTGGAGACGCATCGCGGCACCATCGAAACGCCGTGCGTGGTCGTGTGCGCCGGCCTGTGGGGACGGCTGATCGCGGAGATGGCCGGCGAGGATCTGCCGATCATGCCCGTGGAGCATCCGCTGCTGTTCTTCGGGCCGTTCGATGCGTTCGCCGGCACCGGCAAGGAGATCGGCTACCCGCTGCTGCGCGACCAGGGCAACTCCGCCTACCTGCGCGACACCGGCGATCCGGCCACGACCGAGGGCGGCCAGATCGAGTGGGGCTACTACGAGCAGAGCGCCCCGCGCATGGTCCACCCGCGCGACCTCCTGGAGAAGGAGGAGGCACGGCTGTCGCCCTCCCAGCGCGACCTGGAGATGGAGCAGGTCATGGAGCCCCTGGAGCGGGCGATGGAGCTCACGCCGATCCTCGGCGAGCTCGGCTGGGACGAGAAGCGCTCGTTCAACGGCCTGCTGCAGGTGACCGCGGACGGCGGCCCGTCGATCGGCGAATCCCCCGAGGTCCGGGGTCTGTGGTACGGCGAGTCGGTCTGGGTCAAGGACGGCCCCGGCACCGGCAAGGTCCTGGCGGACTGGATGACCGACGGGCGCACCGAGCTCGATCACCACGGCATCGATGTCGCTCGCTACTACCCCGTCCAGAAGACGCCGACCTACATCCACGACCGCTGCTACGAGACCGCGTTCAAGATCTACAACCCGCCGGTGCACAACCGCGAGCCCTACACCAAGGGGCGCAACCTGCGCCGGAGCCCGTTCCACGCGCGCGAGCAGGAGCTCGGCGGCTACTTCATGGAGGCCGCCGGCTGGGAGCGCGCCCACGGCTACGCCGCCAACGAGCCGCTGCTCGAGAAGTACGCCGACCGGGTGCCGGAGCGGCGGAACGAGTGGGACGGCCGCCACTTCTGGCGCGTGTCCAACGCCGAGCATCTCGAGCTGTCCGAGAACGTCGGCATGATCAACCTGTCGCACTTCGCGATCTACGACGTCTCCGGCGCGGACGCCGAGAGCCTGATGGAATACCTCTCCGTCGCCAAGGTCGGCGGCGATACCCCCATCGGCAAGGGTGTGTACACGAACTTCCTCGACCACGAGGGCGGGGTGCGCGCCGACCTCATCATCATCCGGATGGCCGCGGACCGCTACCGGGTCATCGATGGCGGTGACTCCGGACCGCGCGACTGCGTCTGGATGAAGCGCATGGCCGAGGACCGGGGCTTGCGCGTCGACATCGAGGAGCGCACGGATCACTTCGGCTGCCTCGGCGTGTGGGGCCCGAACGCCCGCAAGACACTGCAGGCGCTGGCGGACCATCCGGAGCAGCTCGCGCCGGAGAGCTTCCCCTTCGCCGCCTCACGCGATGTGACGCTGCGCGGCATCGCGGTATCGGCGCTCCGTATCTCCTACGTCGGCGAGCAGGGCTGGGAGCTGCACTTCCCGTTCAGCTACGGCCTGTCGCTGTGGGACATGCTCTACGAGCAGGGCGTGACCCCGGTGGGCATCGAGACCTATGCCAACAGCCGGCGGCTGGAGAAGAGCCTGCGGCTGCAGAACGCCGACCTGCTGACCGAGTACAACCTCTACGAGGCGGGCCTGGCCCGGCCCAAGGTCAAGGCGGCCGACTTCCACGGCAAGGAGGCGTATGTCGCCCAGCGCGAGCGCGACCGCCAGCCGGCCTACCTGTGCACCATGACCATGCCGGAGAACGTCGACGCCAACGGCGTCGCCCGCTACCCGGTGGGGAACTGGCCGATCATGGACCCGGAGACCGGCGAGGTCCTGAAGGACGAGCTCGGCCGGCGCTCCTACGTCACCAGCGTCGCCTACGGGCCGTCGCTCGGGAAGAACATCGTCATGGGCTATCTGCCGTACAGTCATTGCCGGCAGGGCCGGCAGCTGATGATGGAGTACTTCCACGAGAGCTACCCGCTCAACGTCGAGGCCGTCGGCTACCGTCCGCTCTACGATCCCAAGAACGAGCGTCCCAGGTCGTAATCTCGACACGACTTGCCGTCGAGCACCATCGCGGGCCCGCGTGCGACTGCGGCTTTCGGAAATGCGTCAAGAATCTTGACGCGCACGCATACGCGGGGGTCGCGGGTTGGCCAGACGCTACCCGGGCCCGATCCCATACTCTCGCAGTCCCGAATCACGAGAGGGTCGAATGGTGAGCGAAGCGCAAGATCAGCGGCGTGGTCGACGCCCCGGTGCTCGCGACACCAGACGCGCCGCGCGCTCGCGTAGCGCCGTACCGCGGGTTCCCTACATCACGCGACGGATTCCCATCTACGAAGTCTTGAGCGATGAAGGGCTCGAGGTCATCGAGCACAACGCCGAGACCATCCTTCAGGAGATCGGTATCGAGTTCCGCGACGATGCGGAGGCCCTCGAGCTGTGGCGCAAGGCGGGTGCCGATGTCGAGGGCTCAAGGGTCCGTTTCCCGCGCGGCATGTGCCGCCACCTCATCCAGGCGACGGCGCCCCGGGAATTCACGCAGCACGCACGCAACCCCGAGCGCAGCGTGCGCATCGGCGGCGACCATACGGTATTCGCGCCGGCTTACGGTCCGCCCTTCGTGCGCAATCTGGACGAGGGACGCCGCTACGCGAGTATCGAGGACTTCAGGAATTTCGTGAAGCTGGCCTACCTCTCTCCGTACCTCCACCACTCCGGCGGCACGGTCTGCGAGCCCGTCGATCTGCCCGTCAACAAGCGGCACTTCGACATGGTGTACAGCCACATCAAGTACAGCGACAAGCCGTTCATGGGCTCGGTCACGGCGGCGGAGCGGGCGCAGGACTCGGTGGACATGGCCAAGCTGGTGTTCGGCGAGGCGTTCGTCGACAACAACACCGTCGTCGTCAGTCTCATCAACGCCAACTCACCGATGGTGTTCGACGGCACCATGCTCGGGGCGGCCAAGGTCTACGCGCGCCACAACCAGGCAATGCTCGTCTCACCCTTCATCCTGGCGGGCGCCATGTCGCCGGTGACGGTGGCCGGCACCTGCGCCCAGCTCTTCGCCGAGGCGCAGGCCGGCATGGCGTTCACCCAGCTCGTGCGCCCGGGCGCTCCGGTAGTGTTCGGCACCTTCGGCAGCTCCATCTCCATGCAATCGGGGGCACCCACCTTCGGCACACCGGAGCCCGCGCTGGTACTCTACACAGCGGCGGCCCTCGCACGCCGCCTCGGAGTCCCCTTCCGCAGCGGCGGCAGCCTGTGCGGATCCAAGATCCCCGACGCCCAGGCAGCGTTCGAAAGCGCCCAGACCCTGCTGCCGACGGTGCTCGCGGGCGTGAACTTCGTGCTGCACACCGCCGGCTGGCTCGAAGGCGGGCTGTGCATGGGTTACGAGAAGTTCGTCATGGATGCGGACCAAGCGGGCATGATGCATCAGCTTCTGCGCGGCGTGGACCTGTCGGAGAACGGTCAGGGCATGGACGCCATCCGTGAGGTCGGTCCCGGACAGCATTTCCTGGGCTGCACGCATACCCGGGCAAACTTCGAGACCGCCTTCTATCGCTCGAGCATCGCTGACAACAACAGCTTCGAGCAATGGCAGGCGGAGGGCAGCCTGGACGCCGCGCACCGCGCCCACAAGGTCTGGAAGCGCATGCTGGCCGAGTACGAGGCGCCTTTGCTCGATCCCGGCATCGACGAAGCCCTGCAGGAGTTCATCACCAAACGCAAGGCCTCGTTTCCCGACGCCAGCCACTGAAGTGCGTGGCGACATTTTCGCGTTGCTGTGGTCGCTGCTCCTGGCAGTCAGCTCCGCGTTTGGGGGCCAATCGGTGCTCGACTTCGGGCGCGCGGGCGCTTACCCGCAAACGGCGGAGGTACTCAGAGAAACGCAGCGCAGGTGGCGGCCACGGGGACAGTGACTACTACCCTTCACAGAGCTCTTCGGCCGTCTTGCCGGGCTTCATACTGCCGAAGCCGCCGAAGAAGTCGTGCTTCTCGAGCAGAGACCAATGGTCCTTGGAGCCGATGAAATCCGCGAGGTGCTCGTTGAAGGCGTCCACCAACTCCTGGTCCTCCTTGCGAAAGGCGAACCCACCGTACCCTTTCTCGAGCTTTCCGTCGACCGCGGGAAAGAACTCCAGCGTGGACTCGATGGAGGGATCATCGAGGCGCTGCGCGTAAGACCTGGCCGTTGCGGCGGTCAGCCCGACCGCGTCGATCTCACCTTTCCGCAAGGCTTGCACCGCCTTGTCGAAGCTGGTGTACAGCAGCGCCCGCTCCGCGGGGATGGCCACCTCTACGGCGTAGTTGTACTCGACCGTTCCGGAGATGAGGCCTACTTTGGTGTCCCGGTTACGGGAGATCGATAGGTAGTCGAAGATCTCCTTTGGATTACCGCGTTTGACCAGAAACGCCTCGCCGACCACGTAGGTGGGATTGCTGAATGCCACCAGCTCGCAACGCTCCGGCGTGATGAACATCCCGGCGGTGATGATGTCGATGTCGCCGTGACGCAACCGGGGAATGAGCTCTCCCCAGTTCATGACCACGCTTTCCAGCTTTATCTCGGGATCGATGCGCGCCAGGATTGCGCGCGCGATCTCGGGGGATTCGCCGGTGACACGACCATTCTCGTCCACATACCCATAAGGCCGCTCGTTGGCCACGGCCGCCTTGATGACGTTCTCGTCCTTGATGCGCTCGAGCGCGTTCTGACCTTGGGCGCCCGAGCACACGGTGAAGAGGCCCACACCCACTGCGACCAGACGAAACAGCAAAGCGGCAGAGCTGTTCCTCATCGAGTCATTCCCCGAGCATTTCACTCGCATGTCCAGCACTTCCCTGGCGCTCATTTGACGACGATACAGGTGCACTCCGCGAGGGCACTGACCTTGTGCGATACGCTGCCTAAGAAGAATCCTTCGATGTCGCCCAAGCCCCTGCTTCCCATGATGATGACATCGACATTCTTGTCTTTGGCGAACTTCACGATGGTGCGCGCCGGCGGCCCCCGCTTCACGGTGCCTTCGATCTTCTTCAACCCCGCCTCTTTCGCACGTTCCTTGGCCGACTCCACCGCGTCACGCCCAATCGCCCGCAGGGTCACGTCCGGAGGTTCAGGCAGCTTCCCCGCCCTGGCCAGCGAATGCGCGCTCTCCAGCGAGCTGTAATGCTTGTACACGCTGAGCATCAACAGCCGCGAATCGAAGCGTTTGGCGAGCTCGATGGCCAGGCGAATCGCCTTGACCGCATGCCCGGACCCGTCGACCGCCACCAGGATGGTGTCGAACTTCGACTCGTCCGCCCGCTTGGATTTCTTCGCTGCCATGTTCAGTCGCCGAACGCCATGTCTCTGAGGAACAACGCGATGTCGGGCACGAATATCAGCAGCACCGCGGCTATGAGCAGCATCAGGAAGAACGGCGGTGTGCCCTTTATCACGTCGAAGTAGGGCCGCCTGAATATTGCGATAGCGGTGAAGATGTCGCAGCCGAAGGGCGGCGTCGCGGAGCCGATGGCCACCTGGAGCGTAATGATGATGCCCACGTGCACCGGATCGAGACCTGCCTGGGCGACCACCGGCGCGAAGATGGGCGCGAGCACCAGGATCACGACGATGGGATCGACGAACATGCAGCCGACGAAGAACGCGATGGAGATCGCCACCAGCACCATGATCGGCCCGGCCTCGTCGAGCCCCAAGCCGCCCAGTATCGCCTGCGGGATCTGGGCGAAGGAGATGGTCCAGGAGAACGCGGTGCCGGCCGCCACCAGGATGAACACCACCGCGGTGATCAGGCCCGTCGACAGCGCGATGTCCGGGATGTCCTTTATCTTGAGCGACCGGAACACCAAAAGCTCGAGGAACAACGCGTACAGCACGCTCACCGAGGCAGCCTCGGTCGGGCTGAAGATGCCGCCGTAGATGCCGCCCACGATGATCACGGGGAATCCGAGCGGCCAGAGGGCTCCGCGGGCCGCCTTCCACCGCTCGGACCAGTTCGATCTGGGCTCTATGGGTATATCGTTGATCTTCGCGTAGACCACCGAGTACGTCGCGAACATCAGGAGAATCAGGAGCCCCGGCCCGATACCGGCGATGAAGAGCTCGGCGATCGAGGTGCCCGAGACGACGCCGTAGATGATCATCCCGATGCTGGGCGGGATCAGGAACGCGATGTCGCTCGCGTTGATGATCAGCGCCATCACGAAGGAGTCGTTGTAGCCGGCCTGGAGCATCTTCGGGCGCAGAGGGCCGCCAACCGCCACCACCGTCGCCTGCGTGGAGCCCGACACGGCCCCGAAGAGGGTGCACGTCACTGCGCTCGTCACCGCGAGCCCGCCCCTTACGTGGCCGACGAACTTCATGACCAGATCCAGGAGGCGATCGGCCGAATGGCCTTTGGTGATGATGTCCGCCGCAAAGATGAACATCGGCACGGCGATCAGCGCCGCCGGCTTGATGCCGCCGATCATCTGCTGGATCATGATGTCGGGCTTCATGCCGGCGAAGAAAATGAAGAACCCCAGCATCGCCGCCCCGATGAGCGGGATCATCATGGGGAAGCCCAGCAGGAGCAGCGCGATCATGAGACTGAGCATTGCGGCAGTCATGGCATGGACTCCTGCAAAGGCAGGGCAAAGATTTCCTTCAAGTTACGGTCCCAACGATTCTTCCGTTTCCTCGTATTGATCCACCTTCTCAAAAGAGAGGTACACGTCCTTGCTTTGCAGATTCTTGATGACGGTCAGCGCGTACTGGATGCCCGTGATGGCAAACCCGATCGGTACCCATATATAGGTGAGATACAGCGGAAGCTGCAGAGCGGGCGTGACTTTCTGGAGCATCCAGACACGCTCGACGTATCTGTAGGAGTAATACGCGAGCACGAACATCACCGTCGCCGTGATGGCCGCGATGGCGGTCATCAGGATCTTTTTGCCGATGTCAGGAAGCTGATCGTAGACGGCCGACATTCGGATATGCCTGCCCTGGCGGGTGGCGTATCCCAGCCCGACGAACGTGATGAGAACGATGAGGAACTGGTTCAGCTCCTCGGAAAAATAGAGGCTCTGGTGGAAAACGAAGCGCCCGATGACGTTGGCGACGGAGTTGGTCGCCATGAGCAGGACGCCGTAGGCGAGAACGACGATCTCGAACCGGGAGATGCCGGTGTCGAGCCAGTGCAACGGCGCCAGAATGCCGCGCACGATGCCGCGCGAGCTACTCGACCCGGCGGGCGGTTTCTCGTCCGAATCCGCCATCGGCCCTCCCCTGGATGTTATTGTCCGGCGAGCGTCCCGGCGTACCACCCCCTCGAGTGTCCGCCCCGAGGATTCTCATTCTTTGCGGCGGAAAGTTGGAAGCCTAGAGAAGCTTTTACATGCTGTCAACGTCGCGCGTCCGAACAAGGGTCGGCAGGCAGTTTTCCCCTGCAATCGGTGCAATTCGCCCAAAAAATCCCTGTTTTGAGCGCATTGACCTCGGATTCTCTCTGCCCACCCGTCAAGGATCCCTGTGCGCTTGAATCGATTTTCCCCCCGCTCTAGACTGCGAGGTGAGAGGGGGGTGCACACCGGATGCCAAGTGTGTGCTCCTCTGCTCCTCTAAATTGTCACGATGACCAGAAACTAAGGGGAGACAAGATGGTTAGTCTGATCCGCCTCAAACTCATCGCGCTGTCCATCGTAGGGGCCAGTTTTGCGTTCATGGCGCAAACGGCCCAGGCCGAACAGTGGAAGTTCGCCATCGAGGAGATCCAGGGCAGCGTCCAGGACGCCTACGCACAGGAGTTAAAGAAACGCATCGAGCAGAAGACCGGGGGCGATGTCGAGGTCGTCATCTATCCTTACGGAGCCCTCGGGACCTCAGCCGACCTGACCGAGTTGACGACGGCCGGTGTTCTCCAACTCGCCAATGCTTCGCCCGGGCACCTGGGAACGCTGGTGGGGGAGATCCAGGTTTTCTCGATTCCCTACCTGCTGTCTCAGGATAACTCCGTCAACAAAGAGGTCCTGACCAGCAGCTCCTGCATCTATGACAAACTCGCCGGCGACTTCGAGTCCAAGGGCCTCAAGCTGCTCACCATGTACCCGGAGGGCGAGATGGTCTGGACCACCAACAAGAAGATCACCAGCCCCGGGGATTTCAGCAACTTCAAGATGCGGGTGATGGTCTCGCCCCTGCTGGTGAAGGCGTACGAGGCCTTCGGAGCCAGCCCCACGCCGATGCCCTACGGCGAGGTGTACGGCGGGCTCCAGCTCGGTCAGATCGACGGCCAGGTGAACCCGATCTTCGCCATCGAGGAGATGAAGTTCTACGAGGTCACCGACTACATGATCTGGGCCGGTCAGCAGCAGTTCACCACCACCGTGGTCGCCAGTAACGACTGGTACAACGGCCTCTCGTCGGAGCGCCGCCAGATGCTCGACCAGACCGTCTCCGAGCTGGCGGACTACATCTTCCGCGTGCAAGCTCAGTTCAACGAAGAGCGGTTAGAGAAGATCAAGAAAGAGAAGCCCGAGCTGGAGATGATTCATCTCAACGAGCAGCAGCGGGCAGCGTTCAAGCAGCGCGCTCAGCAGGTCCGCGACAAGTATGTGGACATGGTGGGTGGAAAAGGCAAAGAGGTGCTCGACTGCCTGAGCGAGGAGTTCGGAACCGCTTCGATGTAAGTCGATTCCCGAGCTTCATCGACCCCGAACCGGGAGAAGGCTCTTCTCCCGGTTTTTTTTGCCAATCTCGCGCCGCCATCACCGAATGGCCGGCTTCGCCTTCGGCTCAGCCCGCCCTACGGGTTTGAAACGTCCGTGCCCAGCCCCCGTTGCGCGCACTTGCGGTGGGCCAGGAGCGCGATGGCGGTATCCTGAACCCCCGTGCCGGTGAGATCGCAGACCGTTATGTCTTTCTCGTCGCGACGCCCGGGCACGCGGCCCGCGGTCAATTCGCCCAGCTCGTAGATCGGCGAGTCCTCCGAGATCAACCCCGCGGCGAGGCCGTGCTGAAGCTCCCCCATGGTGAAGCACTGCGATTTGCGATCGCAGACAAGCAAGTCGGCCTTTGTCAAGACGTGCGGGTCGAGCTCCTGCTTGCCGGCCAGATCGGATCCCATCGCCGTGATGTGCAAGCCGGGATGCAACCACTCGGCCCGTACGAGGGGCTCGCGCGACGAGGTCGTAGATATCACGACCTGGCTCTCGCGCACGAGCTGCTCGAGACTCTCGGCCGCGACCACCTCGACGTCGAGCCGATTCTTCATATCCGATACGTAGGAGCGAACGCGCTCCGGTGACCGCCCGGTGACGAGCAGCCGGCGAAAGGAGCGAACCAGTCTCAGGCTCTCTATCTGACAGCGGGCCTGAGCGCCGGCGCCGATGACACCCACCGTTTCCACCTGCCGGGGTGCCAGGAATCTGGCCGCCACTGCACCCGCGAGCCCGGTGCGTACGTCGGTGAGGTAGCCGTTATCCAGCAGGACGGCCTCGCAGAAGCCGGTTTTCGCGCTCAGTAGGACCATCATGGCGCTCGAGCTCGGCAATCCGCGCTTGGGGTTGTCGAAGAAGCCGGATCCGAGCTTCACGGCGAAGCTATCCAGCCCACTCACGTAAGCGCTCTTAATGTCGACGTCGCCGTGGTTATCGGCGATTTCGATGTGCATGATGGGGGGCATCACCGCCTTGCCTTCCGCGAGCCAGGTGAAGGCATCCTGCACCGCGGATAAGGCCTCTTCGTCGATCCCCACGCACTGGCGCAGCTCGCTCTCGGTCAGTACCAGTACAGAAGCCATAAGCTCACCCTAGATGTTCCTCTACCGCAGATTTTTTACCGCAGAGGACACAGAGGTATTCACAGAGGGCACGGAGAATAAAGGAACGAAAGAGCGATGGTCACTGGGTCGCCCCTTTTCGTACTCCTAGTGCCATTTACTTTCCCTTATTGATCTTTAGTACTTGTACTTGCCGGTCACGATGTCGGTGAAGATGTCCATGTCGACGTTGTTGCCGCTGATGATGCAGACGACATTACCCTCAACCCGCCCCGCGAGCCCCTCGAGCAACGCCCCCACACCGACCGCCGCGCCGCCCTCCGCAACCACGCGTTCCTCGCGGTAGAGATGACGCATGCCGGCGCCGATCTGCGCCTCGTCCAACAGGATATACTGGTCGACGTACTGGCTCACGAGCCCGAACGTGTAGCGGTTGTCGAGACCGATGCCGCCGCCCAGACTGTCTGCGAGCGTCGCCTCCTCGGTCACGGCTACGGGTTTTCCGGCCCGGATGCTCTCGTACATGGCAGGGCCACGCTTCATCGAGATGCCGACGATTCGCGTGCGGGGATTCGCTGCTTTGAGTGCGATGGCGATGCCCGCTATGAGACCACCCCCGGAGAGGCCCACGAGAGCCACATCCACCGAGCCCAAGTCCTCGAGCAGCTCCAGGCCAATCACGCCCTGGCCTGCCACGATGTACGGATCGTCGAACGGGTGAATGAAGGTGAGGCCCTCCTCCTGCGTCAGGCGCTCCGCCTCGACCTGCGCGTCGTCCTGGGAGCGGCCGACGATGCGGACCTCCGCCCCCAGCGCCCGGATCGCGTCCACCTTGTTCCGTGGCACCAGCTCGGACATGCACACGGTGGCGCGCGCGCCCATGCGGCGTGCCGCATACGCCACGGCGCGGCCGTGATTGCCGGTGGATACCGCCACGACGCCGCGCTCGCGCTCCTCGGGCCGGAGCTGGGCCAAGCGGTTGGTGGCGCCGCGGATCTTGAACGCCCCGGTGTCGTGGGTCGTCTCGAGCTTGAGATGGACCGATGCCCCGGTGTGCTGTGACAACGCCGCGGACGGAACCAGCGGGGTGCGCCGCACGAACGGTGCGATCGTGCGCCGCGCCTCGTAGAGGTCGCTGAGGGTGACGCCGTGCTTCTGCATGATCCCCATTAAAACATGAAGGAGCCCAGGCGCATCAAGAAGGAATCGCGGTCAGGAGACCGCTCCCACGGTGCTCAAACGAACGCTTTCCGGATCTTTCTCCGTGATCTTCGTGTCTCGTGCTCTTGGTGTCAGAAAGCGGCTTTTTTGGGCCTGCGGGCTGTCTCAGGCGGCCTTGAGCTTGCCCTCGCGGACGAGCTCCTCGGTCACCTTGTCCACGGCCCGACGCGTGCGCTCGACGATATCGTCCACCTCCTCGCGCGTGACGACGAGCGGTGGCGCGAACCCCAAGATGTCCCCGTGGGGCAGCGGGCGCGCGATGAGCCCGTTCTCGAGACAGGCCGCTGCCACGCGCGCGCCCACCTTGGCCGATGCTTCGAAGCGCTGCTTCTTTTCCCGGTCCGCCACGAATTCCAGCGCCGCCAAGAGACTCACGCCCCGGACCTCGCCCACCAGCGGCCGCTCGTCGAAGGTCTCGTGCAGCCGCTGCTGGAAGTAAGTGCCGGTCTCGCGAGCGTTGTCGGCGAGTCTCTCCCGCTCCACGATGTCCAGGTTCGCCATCGCGGCCGCCGCGCCCAACGCGTGCGCCGAGTAGGTCCAGCCGTGCCCGATGGGGCCCATCTTCTCGGCCCCCTCTTCGAGCACCCGCCAGACGTTCTCGCTCACGATCACGGCGGACAACGGAAAGTAGCCGCTGGTGATGCCTTTGGCCAAGGTCATCAGATCGGGCTGGATACCGTACACGTAGCTGCCGAAATCGGCGCCGATGCGTCCGAACCCGGTCACCACCTCGTCGGCGATGAGCAGGACGTCGTACTTCGACAGCACGCCCTGAATGGCCTCCCAGTAACCCTCCGGCGGCGGGATGATGCCGCCGGTGCCCATGACCGGCTCGGCGATGAAGGCGGCCACGGTATCGGGGCCCTCGTCCAGAATCATCCGCTCGAGCTCCTGAGCGCACCACGCGGAGAACTCCCGCTCGCTCATGCCCGGCTCGGCACCCCAGTAATAGTGCGGCGTCACGGTGTGCTTCACCTGCGGCAGCGGTAGATCAAAGGCCTCGTGGAACAGGGGCAGTCCGGTCAGGCTGCCGGACATGATCCCGGAGCCGTGATAGCCCCGATGCCGGGAGATGATCTTCTTTTTCCCACGTCGCCCCAGCACGTTGTTGAAGTACCAAACCAGCTTCACCTGGGTCTCGTTCGCGTCCGAGCCGGACATGCCGTAGTAGACCTTGCTCATGCCCTGCGGCGCCATGCGAATGATCCGCTCGGACAGGCGGATGGTCGGCTCGTTGGAGTGCCCCACGTAGGTGTGGTAGTAGGCAAGCTTGCGCGCCTGCTCGTGGATGGCGTCCGCTATCTCCATCCGACCGTATCCGACATTCACGCAGTAGAGACCCGCAAAACCGTCGATCAGGCTGTTGCCCTTGGTGTCCTCGATGCGGATTCCCTTGCCGCTCGTGATGATGCGCGGACCGCCGGACACCCCGTGCGCGTGGTCCTTGAGATGGGTGGACGGATGAAAGACCGTCTGGCGGTCGAGCTCCTCCAGGGTCAGATTGTGATCGATTACGTTTGGCATAACGCCTCCCGGCTGAAAGATATGCCCAAAGAACTAACCACGCAGGACACAAAAGTAATCACAGAGAGGCCTCTGTCCCTCTCCCCGTGTTCTCCGTGGTGAGCACGGCCCCCATTATTCTCCCCTCCGCGCCCACTCTCGCATGATCCCTAAGATAGGGGAAAGGGACCCGAGAGTGGGCCCGAAGTTGGGCCGCGCCGCAGAGGCTTCTTCTGCCCCAGCGCGCGCCTACAGCGTTTCTTTTGGGCGGCCTATTCGGCCAGGTGGCTCTCCGACTCCTGCATGGAGAGGAGCTTGCGCAGCGGAAATTCGCGCTGGCGCTTGATGGGCTTGGTCACCACGTAGGTGAAGTAGCGCAGGATGCCGACATCCGCCTCGAGCAGCGACTCCATGAGGCGCTGGTACTGCTCGATGCTCGTCGTCACCACGTGCAGCACGTAGTCCACCCCGCCGCCGACGGCGTAGCATTCGATGATCTCCGGGACGGCCCCGATGGCCGCCTCGAAGCGCTCGAAATCGGACGCCTGGTGATTGCGCAGAGTCAGCTCGACGAAAAACTGCTCGGTCTTGAGGACGCGGTGGAGGTCGAGATCCGCGTGATAGCCGCGGATCAGGCCGGCCTTTTCCAGCCGCCGCATCCGTTCCCAACAGGGACTGGGCGAGAGCCCGATCTCCTCGGCCAGCTTCAGCTTCGTGATGCGGCCATCGCGTTGCAGCGCCACCAGGATGCGGATATCGAACTCGTCGAGCTTCATCCGGTTCTCTACAGGCGACTTTGCGTCCCGCACCGCTCGTTGGCCTGCAAGGAGCTTCGGCTCAGGACGACTCGTAGTCCAACGCCACCACGGCGATGGTGTCGCCCATCTGCACGAGCCCCGGAAAGTGCCGGGCGATGACCAGACCCGTGCGTCGGGCCGTGAGCTCGAGCGGTGGACGATCGGGGCGCTCGTAGAAGTGGATGCGCCCGATGGCGGATCCGGCCTCGATGGAGGCGCCGAGGTCCACGAGCGGCTCATAGATCCCGCTGTCGCGGGCGGCCACGTAACACAGGGTGTCCGGAGTGTGCATGAGACGAGTGGGCGCCGCACGCTCCGCGCCCGGCGGCTGCGCCGGGGGCCCGGTGACACCGAAGTGGTGCAGAACGTTGTACACGCCCCGCTCGGCGATACGCAGCGTCCCGGTCGACAACGTGCCGCCGCCTCCGAGCTCGGTGGAGAGGAATACCTTGCCCGTGCTCTCCACCGCGGTGTCCAGCATCCCCTCGTTGTCGAGCTCCAGCAGAACGAGGCCCACCGGCGCACCGAAGGCCTTGAGCGCCGCCAGGGTCCGCTCCTCGAGGGCTTTGTCCATCAGCTCGTGCATCACTGCGCAGGGCACGAAGTCGAGGGTTTTGCCGCCCGAGTGAATGTCGAGCACGGCGTCCGCGCGGGGCAGGAGCTCGGTGTACACATAGTGCGCGATCATGTGGGTTATGGAGCCGTCGCGCTCGCCCGGAAACGCGCGGTTCATGTTGACGCCGTCGATGGGCGACAGTCGGGTACCTGCGCGGACCGCGGGCAGGTTGAGCGCCGGTAGGATGATCACGCGTCCCGAGACCGAGCCGGGGTCGAGGGACTGCGCCACTTTGAGCAGCGTCACGGGACCCTCGTACTCGTCGCCGTGGCTGCCGCCGGTCATCAGAATAGTGGGCCCCTCCCCGTTCTTCACGAGCACGATGGGCAGCCACATGGAGCCCCAGGCCGAGTCGTTCCGGGAATACGGAATGGTCAGATGACCGAACTGTTTGCCCTCGGCCTCGTAGTCGACGCTGGGGACGATGCGCGACGGCTTGTAGACCTCGGAATCCATGATTGATCGATAGTAGGAGGTAACCAAGAGGTCCGCAATAGGGATCCCTATCGCACCGGGTCCACGTCGCCTGCGCGCACCCGGGAGGGGCAGCTACGGCGAGGCAAAGCCGGGTGGCCCCGGCGTGGCCGGCTCAGAGGCCAGCGGCGGAGGTTCCGCTGTCCGCTCCGAAGGCGCCCGCCGCGGGGCGCAGGGAGAGATCGTCGCTGGTGCGTGCCAGACGCTCGATCAGCGTCCTGACGAACATCCTGCTGAAACGAAGCTGGCAGGGCATCGAAGCCTGCTCCATCAGGATCTCGTTGATCTTCAGCACAAGGACGTCGGTGTTTGCCACGATGCTGGCAGTGCGCTTGGTCTTCGCGAGGTATCCCATCTCGCCGAAGCAATCGCCGGTGCCCAGAGTGCAGATGTTCATGCCCCGCTTGGCGACGGTCACCTCACCCCTCACGATGACGAAGAAGGAGAGATCCACGCTGCCTTCGGTGATGATGGCCTCGCCCGCGGCGTGCGCGGTCCAAACCGCCGCGCGCACGACCTCCCAGATCTCCGCGTCGGAGAAGCTTTGGAAGAATCTCAGCTTTCTCAGGGCGCGAAACTTCTTCTCTTCGCTTCGATCCGTGCTCGCCGGCTCTCTGCCCCCGATGAGCTCCACGAGATCGTCCGCCATCTCGCTGCCTAGCTGATAGCGCCGTGCGACGTCTTTCTCCATGGCTTGGCTTACGGCGCGCTCGAGCGTTTCGGGTACTTCGGGCCGAAGGCTGCGAAGGGGCGGCGCTTCTGCGTTCTCGATCTTGTAGAGGAGCTGGTGCAGATTCGTGGCGGAGTAAGGGGGCTTGCCGGTCAGCAGCTCGAAGGCCACGACACCGAGCGAGTACAGATCTGTCTGGTTGGTGATCAGGTCCTCCCGTATCTGCTCGGGTGACATGTACTTCGGCGAGCCCACCATACCGATGAGCTGCGTCGCGTCGCCCGCGAGGTGTTGGGCGATGCTGAAATCGCCGATTTTCACCTCCCCTTCCTGGGTCAGCATGATGTTCGACGGCTTGATGTCGCAGTGGATGACGCCGCGCTGATGAGCGTAATCGAGCGCCTGCGCGCACTTGTAGGTGATCTCCACCACCGTGTCGATGGGCAACAGGTTGTCCACGTTGCAGTACGGACGAAGTGTTTGAGCCCCTTCCACGTACTCCATGACGAAGTACGGCTGACCGTCTTGGTCCTCACCGTAATCGTAGACCTGGAGAATGTTCGGATGATCGAGCTGGCCCGCGGTGCGGGCTTCATTGGAAAGAAGTTTGCGCTTCAGGTTCGCGAAGCCGACGGTTGCCTCGTCGTCCGTCGCGCAGACCTTGACTGCCACGTTACGCTCTTCGACCGGGTCGAAAGCCTTGTAGACGACGGCCATGTTGCCGCGGCCCGCAGTCTCGAGCACGCGGTAACGGCCGAAGTTCTGGGGTAGCCGGAGCATTACTGTGCCTCGGGTTTCCTCCTCCGCCGAGCGTTCCGATCCTTCGTTCATCGCGAGCTATGGCAGCTGCGGGGAGCGGAGTGGCGATGGACGTCACGTACGAACTCGTAGCTTCAGGGCTTATCGGTCCGGCACAATGGAACTTTAACGCGGCGCTTCACCCGGAACTTTAACGGTCACCGCGGGTGATCCATACTGCGCTTCGCCGTCACCGTTGAGGAATTCGATTCGACCATGCCAACGCACTCGGCCGAAATCGACGAAACGCTGGAGCGCCAGTACAACAATCGCGCTGCGGTCCCCGAACACCCGGAGATTTTCGCCGGGTGGGAGGCTCGCAGCAAGCGCTTCCGCCGGAGCTGCGCCTGCCGGCTGGACCTCGCCTACGGACCCGGCATCCGGGAGACCCTTGATTTCTTCCCGGCCGGGGTTCGTCGCGCTCCGCTGCACGTCTTCATCCATGGCGGCTACTGGCAGGCGATGGACAAGCGCTTCTTCAGCTGCGTCGCCGAGCACCTGGTGCAGAGCGGCGTCGCCGTCGCCGTCCTGAACTATCCACTCTGCCCCGACGCAGCGCTGCACGAGATCGTGGCGAGCGTCCGTCGCGCCTGCGGCTGGCTCTGGAAGCACGGGTCCGACCTCGGCGCTGACCGGGAGCGGCTCCAGGCTTGCGGGCACTCCGCGGGCGGCCACCTCACCGCAATGCTCATGGCGACCGATTGGCCGAGTGTTGCGCCCGATGTGCCCCACGACCTCGTCAAGAGCGGGATCGCGATCAGCGGGCTGTTCGAGCTCGAGCCGCTGCGACATACGAGCATCAATCGGGCGTTGCGCCTGGGGCCGGAATCCGCTCGCGCGAACAGCCCCCGGTATCTGGCGCCCACGGTCCCGGGGCCCCTGGTGCTGGCCGTGGGCGCACTGGAGAGCGACGAGTACCACCGTCAGAGCCAGGAGTTCGCCGGCGCCTGGCGAGCGCAAGGCGTGGACGTGCGGGCACTCGAGCTGCCCGCGCGCAACCATTTCACCGTTCTGGACGAGCTTTGCGCGCCGCGTGGCGCACTTCTTGAGACGGCCACACACTTGCTGCGTGGGTGAAATCCGCGCCCCTGCACCGGACGACCGATGATAGAATCCTCGACCGCGAGTCCACGATGAGCAATCCACCCAAAGACAAAACCGAGCCGGCCCACGCCGAGCCGGGCCAGCGCCTCACTCTGGCCACCAAGGCGACCGGGCTCTTCGTACGCCTCGTCGGCGTGGTGCTGCTGCTGTTCGGCTTCTGGACGGCCACGCAGGTGGTGCTGGAGGCGTGGAACCTCTACGAGGACCCGAGCCGGGTCGAGCGTTTCGCCGTCGCCATCGATCAGGGATCGAACATCGACCGCCTGCTCAACCCGGGCGCTTCGGGCGAACCGCGCGCCGGCGAAGTGGAAGGACGGGAACGGACCGAGCTCATCGAGTTCCGCTTCTCTTACTTCATCGCCTGGGCCGTAGTCCTGCTCCTGCTCATGCTCATCGGCCGCCTCACCATCTGGTTCATCCGAACGGGCGGGGAGCTCGCCCTCTACGACGTGCAGGTCCGGCGGGTGGCACGCACGCTCATGCGCCAGGCACAAAAACCGGAGAAGAAGATCAGCTGATGATCGCGGTGATCTTCGAGGTCGAGATGCACGAGGGCCGCGACCAGCAGTACTTCGACCTGGCCGCGGAGCTCCGACCCGAACTCGAGAAGGTCGATGGATTCATCTCCGTCGAGCGTTTCGAGAGCCTGGTCCATCCCGGAAAGTACGTCTCACTCTCCTTTTGGCGCGACGAGGAGGCCGTTCGGCGCTGGCGGGAGCACCTCCGTCACCGCGCGGCTCAGGAGCGAGGGCGCCGGGAGATCTTCTCGCGCTTCCGCATCCGGGTGGCCGAGGTCCTGCGCGACTACGGCACCGACGAACACCCGTGATGGGTGATTAAAAAAAAGGGGACAGATCTATTTTTCATTGAGGTCTGTAAGAATCTGCGATAGCCGGGAGAAAAATAGATCTGTCCCCTTTTTTTCTTTTCTTTGCGAGTAAGAATTGCACCTCCGACGTTTCAGCCGCCACGAGAACGCAGAGAACTCCGCTATGAGCATGCCGATCTTCCACGTATTGGCGGGCGCGCCGCAGCCGGTCGCCCCCTACAGCCACGCCGTCGAGGCAGAGGGGTGGCTCTTCCTGGCCGGACAGCTCGCGACGGATATGGTCTATGATCCCTCGAGCATTCCCGACGACATCGAAGCGCAGACCCATAAGGTGATGGAGAACCTGCAGGCGGTGCTGCAGGGCGTGGGCGCGATGCTGGAGAACGTCGTCGCCGCGCGCGTCTTCCTCGCGCGCTTCGACGAGGACTACGAGCGCATGAACCGCGTCTACAACAGCTACTTCGCCGAAGACCGGCGGCCCGCGCGCACGTGCGTCGGCGTCACGGCGCTTGCCGGCGGGGGGCGGGTCGAGATCGACGTGATCGCCCGCAAACCATAGCCGCCGGCCAAGCCGGACTTAAGGACGGTCCTCGAGCCGCCCACGCGTCCCATGACGGAAACCCGAACCTACGGTCCCGAGGACACCTCGCGCACTACCTACGCGCCGCGCCTCCTCGGCACGCATGCGGCCGTCGCCTGCGAGCACTACCTCGCAGCGCAGGCCGGCGCCGACCTCGTCAAAGCCGGGGGCAATGCCGTGGACGCGGCGGTCGGTGCCGCCTTCGTCGAAGGCGTGGTCAATCCGCAGATGCATACCCTCGGCGGCGAGTGCCCGATGCTCATCTATCTGGCCGAAGGCGACCGCGTCATCGCCGTCAACGGCAACACCACCGCCCCGGGTGCCGCCACTCCCGAAGCCTACCGTGCGCGCGGCCACACCGAGGTACCGGACACCGGCGTACTGGCCGCGGGCGTCCCCGCCGCCTTCGGCGCGCTGGTCACCGCTCTGCGCCGCTTCGGGCGGCTCCCCTTCGAAGCGGTCACCGGCCCCGCCCGGATGCTGGCCGCCGACGGTTTCCCGGCTCACCGCGGCCTGATTCGACAGCGTGATTTCGGACTCCGGGATGTGGAGCAGCGGTTCCGCGAGCACTGGCCGGGCAGCGCACGCCTGTATCTTCCGCAGGACCGCAGGCCCGAGGAGGGCGAACGCATCCGCAACCCTGCCCTCGGCGCACTCCTTGCGCACCTGGCCGCCATCGAGAGCCGTCACTCGGGCACGCGCGAAGCGCGTTTGGAAGCGGTGCACGACGAGTTCTATCGCGGAGAGGTGGCGGACGTCATCGTACGCTTCATCCGCGATCGCGACGGCTTGCTGGTGCGCGCCGATCTGGAGAGCTTCGAGACGCGACTCGAAGACCCGGTCGCCCTCGACTTCCACGACACCACGGTCTTCAAGTGCGGTCCCTGGACCCAGGGGCCTGCGATGCTCCAGGCGCTGGCCATTCTCGCGGAGCTCGACCTGGCGAACATGGGTCACAACAGCGCGGACTATCTCCACACGGTGGTCGAGGCGATGAAGCTCGCCTTCGCCGATCGCGAACAGTACTACGGCGACCCGCAGCGGGTGCACGTGCCGATGGCCGGGCTGCTGTCCCGCGACTATGCGCGCGCCCGAGTCGCTCTCATCGACCCGCGAAGGGCCAGCCCGGCGCTGCGCCCCGGCGATCCTGCGGGCGGGGGCGCGCTGTTGCCCGCCGCCGAGCGCCTGGGTGGCCGCGCCTGGGGTCCCGGCACGGTGCACGTCGACGTCGTCGACTCCGAAGGTAACATGGCGTCCGTCACTCCGAGCGGCGCGTGGATCAAGTCCTCCGAAGTGGTACCGGATCTCGGCTTTCCGCTGGGGACCCGGCTCATGACCTTTTACCTGGAGCCGGGCCATCACCCCAACGTCGTGGCGCCCGGCAAACGCCCGCGCACCACCATCAGCCCGACGCTCGCTTTCCGGAGGAGCCGCCCGTGGACGGTGTTCGGGAGCATGGGTGGCGATCAGCAGGATCAGTGGATGCTGCAGTATTTTCTCAACCGGGTCATCTTCGACATGCCACTGCAGGCGGCGCTCGAAGCCCCCAAACTCAGCAGCGAGCACTTTCCGGGCTTCTTCGCGCCGCACGACTTCCACCTCCAGCGCGTACTCATCGAGCCGCGCATACCCGAGACGGTGCGTGCCGCCCTCGCACGACGCGGCCACGACGTCATCGACGCCGTGGACTGGACCGAGGGCTTTCTGCTCGCGGCCGAGCAGCAACCGGATTCGGGACTGCGCGAGGCCGGCTTCGATCTCCGCGGCTGGAAGAGCGAAGTGTTTCCCGCCTTTGCGCTGTGCTGGTAAGAGGGTCAACAGGGTCGCGGGGCATGCACCGCTTCGTCGCAAGCTCCCCACCAGGGCACTCCGGAATAGGAAGAGCGATGCGCCATCGCGTGGGGCGACTGGGCGAGCGCGGCGCGCGAGGCGATCA
>JABAHS010014079.1_pt2 | contig 34633 bp, 25 predicted proteins | sample 7062111 | NCBI WGS metagenome assembly JABAHS01 (sample SAMN14534600, study PRJNA622989) | marine sediment metagenome | biome: marine biome [ENVO:00000428]; feature: marine pelagic biome [ENVO:01000023]; material: deep marine sediment [ENVO:00002113]; isolation source: pool of 4 deep marine... | reverse complement strand
CGACCCCGCCCGCACCGGCGCCGCCCGCGCCGCCGCAGGCGCCTTCGGCCGGCTCCGGCACCGCCGTCGGCGCCGTCGCGCCGCCGGCTCGCGCGAGCAGCGCCACGAGCCGTCCCGGCGACGCGCTCTACGACGACTATGTTGGCCGCATTCGGCGGCAGCTCGAGGCGAGCAAGCGCTATCCGCGGCGCGCGCGCCAGCAGCGGCTCGAGGGGACGGTGTTGCTAGAGTTCGCCATCGACCGCTCCGGATCGGTGACCCGACACCGCATCGTCGCCAGTGCCGGGCACGCGGCGCTCGATGCGGCCGTGGAGCGCATGTTGCGCCGCGCGGCGCCGTTGCCGGCGATGCCGCCCGAGCTGCCGGGCCCCGGCCTGGAGCTGCGCATACCGGTGGTTTTCGACCTGCGCTGAGACGCCCGCACAGGGCCTCAGCCGGGCCCGTGCACCCGCACTATGGCGTCGCGATCGAGCTGCGCCAGGTTGTTCCAGCCGCCCAGCGCCATGGCGCGCTGCATCTCCTCGCGCAGGATATCGAGTGCGCGCAGCACGCCCGCTTCGCCGTCGGCGGCGAGCCCGTAGAGGTGCGCGCGACCGATGAGGCAGGCACGGGCGCCCAGCGCGATGGCCTTGAGGACGTCGCTGCCGCGGCGGATGCCGCCGTCGAGCAGCACGGCGGCGTCGCCGCCGACGCCGTCGACCACGGCCGGCAATGCCTCGATGGCGGCCTGCGCGCCGTCGAGCTGGCGTCCGCCGTGATTGGAGACGACGATCGCGTCGGCGCCTGCCGCCACCGCATGGCGCGCGTCGTGGGGATGCAGGAGACCCTTCACGATCAGCGGCCCGGACCACAGCGAGCGCACCCACTCGAGTTCGTCCCAGCCGATGTCCGCGCCGATGAGCGTGTGCATCTGCGCCGCCAGCGTGGACAGATCGCGCATTGCGCCGCGCGCGTAGTTCTTCATGCTGAGCCGCGGCGTCTCGCGCATGCGCCACATCCAGCCGGCGTGGCGCAGCAGGTCGAAGGCGGCGGCCGGCGTGAGCCGCGGCGGCACCGTGAAACCGTTGCGGATGTCGCGCTCGCGCTGGCCCATGGTCTGCAAATCCACCGTGTAACAGAGCCCGCGGTAGCCGGCCGCCGTGGCGCGTTCGACGAGTTCGCGGGTGAGGCCCCGGTCGCGGTAGGTCAGCACGTTGTACCACTTGGCCGCGGGCGTCGCGGCTGCCGCCTCCTCGAGGCTGCAGGTCGAGGCATGGCTCAGCGTCATCAGCGTGCCGGCGCGCTCGCACGCGCGCGCCGTGGCGAGCTCGCCGTGGGGCCACAGCATCCCCGATAGCCCGGTGGGGGCGACGATAACGGGCAGCGCCAGCTGCGTCCCCGTCACCTCGGTGTGCAGGTCGCACTCGGGAGTCGGGCGCAGCATTCGCGGCACCAGCGAAATCTGCGCGAACGCCTCGGTGTTGCGGCGCAGGGTGAGCTCGTCCTCGGCGCCGCCGTCGACGAAGTCGAAGAGCATGCGCGGCAGGCGCTGCCGTGCGCGCCGTCGCAGCTCGGCGATGTTGAACGCACGCATGATGTGGGTCTTCCGCAATGCCGGTCCGTTCGCCGCGCCGGCACGACACTGCCCGCGGCCATGACGGCGCGAGCATAATGCGCACGGGGCCCCGTGGTATAGTCCCGCGCGCCCCGCGGGCGGGACGTCCCAGGCACTGCGGGAATTTCACAGGAGGCAGCGGTTTGCAGTCGAGCCCGGCAGCGATGGCGTTCGCGCGTGCCGCCCGCCTGCCGGCGGACGGTGACAACGTGGCGGTGGCGACGCGTCGGCTCGAGGCCCGCACCGCCATCGCTCGGGGCGAGGCCGTCTTCGAGCTCACGCACACGGTGCTCGAAGGCCATCGTTTCGTGCTCGAGCCCATCGCCCGGGGCGAGGCGCTGTTGTCGTGGGGATTGCCTTTCGGCGTCGCCCTGCGCGACATCGACCCCGGCGAATACGTCTGCAACGAGAAGATCCTGCGGGTGCTTGCCGAGCGCGAAGTGGATTTTGCACTGCCCGCCGCCGCCAATTTTCGTGACCATCTCGAGGCCCACGAGGGCGGTTTCTGCGTCGGTTCACAGGTGGTCGGGGTGGACGCGCCGGGCAGCTTTCGGGGATACCGCCGCGGCGGCGGGCGCGGCGTCGGCACACGCAACTTCGTAGCGGTTCTCGGTCTCACGTCGCGCAGCACCGCCTTCGTGCACAAGCTCGCCGAGCGCTTCGACGACTGCCGTCGCCGCTACCCCAACGTCGACGGCGTCGTTGCCCTCGCCCACACCGAGGGCGGCGGCCGGCGACGGCCCAACAATCTCGAGTTCGTGTTGCGCACCCTCGCCGGTTTCGTCGTGCATCCCAATGTCGGCGCCGTGCTCGTTGTCGACGCCGGTGCCGGCGCTTACGGCGGCGAGGAACTCACCGGATTCATGCGCGCTAACGGCTACCCCATCGATGCCGTCGTGCATCGCTTCGTCGAACTGTCAACGGACTTCGAGCGGGAACTCGCGGCGTGCCAGCGCGTCGTCGCGGACTGGCTGCCGCGGGTGAACGCCCTAGAGCGCACGAGTGAGCCGCTGAGCGCGCTCAAGCTGGCGTTGCAGTGCGGCGGTTCCGATGCCTTCTCGGGCATCTCCGGCAACGCGCTCGCCGGTTGGGTGGCGAAGGAGCTTCTGCGCCACGGCGGCAGCGCGAACCTCGCCGAGACCGACGAGCTCATCGGGGCCGAGCCCTACGTGCTGGCCAACGTGCGCGATGCCGACACGGCCGGTGCCTTCCTGCGCAAGATCGAGATCTTCAAGCAGCGCGCCAGCAACCACGGCGCGTCGGCGGAGGGCAACCCCTCGGGCGGCAACAACTACCGCGGCCTCTACAACATCGCGCTCAAGTCCATCGGCGCGGCGCGCAAGAAGGACCCCGAGGTGCGCCTGGACTACGTCATCGACTACGGCGCGCCGATGAGCGCTCCCGGCTACTACTTCATGGACAGCCCGGGCAACGACCTCGAGAGCATTGCCGGGCAGGTGGCGTCGGGCGCCAACCTGATCCTGTTCATCACCGGCAACGGCTCCATCACCAATTTTCCCTTCGTGCCGACGCTCAAGTTCGTCACCACCAGCGGGCGTTTCGATCTCATGCCCAACGAGATGGACGTCAATGCCGGGCGCTACAACGACGGCACGCCCATGGAGGCGCTCGGGCGTGAGACATTCGATCTGGCTGTGCGCGTGGCCTCTGGCGAGCGCAGCAAGGGAGAGGCCGCCGGCCACGCACAGGTGCAGATCTGGCGGGACTGGCCGCAGGCAAACGGCGAGCGGGTGGCGGCCCTCATGAGCGCGCCGGCACCGTCGGGGCGTCCCCTCGCAGTGGTGCCCGGTCCCCCCGCATCGCTCTCGTTCACGGCCTTCTTCGGCGAGCGCGGTCCGAGCTGCGATCACATCGGGCTCATCATGCCCACCAGCCTGTGCTCCGGGCAGGTGGCGCGCTTGATCGCGGCGCAGCTCAATCGTGCGCCGCATCCGGCGGTGTCTCGCTTCGTGGCGCTGGTGCACACAGAGGGCTGCGGCTCCGCCAACACCGAGCAGTTCTACCTGCGTACGCTGCTCGGCCACCTGCGCCACCGTTTCACGCGGCGTGCGCTGCTGCTCGAGCACGGCTGCGAGAAGACCCACAACGACGCAGTCAGGCACTATCTCGAGAAGCACGGGATTGACCCGGCCGAGCTCGGCTGGGCCAGCGTTCAGCTCGACGGAGGTATCGACAAGGTGTCCGCCAAGGTGGCGTCGTGGTTCCGGCGGGCGCTGGGTGGGGCGGGGTTGCCGCCGACGGGCCCTGCCGATGCGGGGGCGTTGCGCATCGGCCTGACCGGCAGCGGCGTCGTGACGGAAGCGGCGGCAGGGGCGCTGGCGCGGGTCGCAGGCGGCGTCGTGCGCGGTGGCGGCATCGTCGTCGTGCCAGCCAACGCGAGTTGCGCCGAGAGCGATGCGTTCCGCCGCGAGCTGTTGAGGGATCCGGACACCTGGTGCGAGACGATCGAGTACGGCCGCTTCGTCGAGCAGCCCGGTCTGTACGTGATGGCGGCGCCCAGCGAGGACCCGGCGGAGACCTTGACCGGCCTCGGCGCCACCGGCGTGGAGGTCATGCTGACGCACGTGGAACGGGTGCCGCTGCAGGCACATCCGATGATACCGCTGCTGCAGGTGGGCACGCGCGGCGCGCCCGCGGCGCGGGGTCACGCCGCCGATCTGGACGGCTTGCTGGATCCGGCTGCGGGGGCGGAGGCGGCGGAGCGCTCGCTGCTGGAACTCATCGCGGCCGCGGCCTCGCGGAGCTATGTTCCGCACCTCTACGGTGCGGGCGTTACCAGCTTTCAGCTGACACGCGGACCGCTGGGCTTGTCTTTGTGAGACGAGGGCGATGCACGACCTGATTATCGAGAACGCGCGGCTGTGCGACGGCTCGGGAGCACCGCTTCGCGAGGGCAGCCTTGCTGTGGCCGACGGGCGCATCGTCGCGGTGGGTGAAGTGCAGGGCCGCGCGCGGGAGCATATCAACGCTGCGGGGCTGGTGCTCGCACCCGGGGTGATCGACACCCACACGCACTACGACGCGCAGCTGACCTGGGATCCGCTGGCAACGCCGTCGAGCGCGCTCGGCGTGACCACGGTCGTCATCGGCAACTGCGGCTTCACCATCGCGCCCTGCCGCGCCGGCGATCGTGACATCACCATGCGCAACCTGGTGCGCGTGGAAGGAATGTCGCTGGACGCCCTGCGCCACGGCATCGCCTGGGACTTCGAAACGATTCCCGAGTACCTCGACATGCTCGAGCGCAGCGGCCTCGGTGTCAACGTGGCCGCCTTCGCCGGTCACTCGTCGATACGCACCTACGTCATGGGTGAGTTCGCCTCGAAGCGTGCGGCCACGGCGGCGGAGGTCGCCCGCATGAAGGCGATCCTGTGCGAAGCCATGGACGCCGGCTGCATCGGTTTCGCCACCTCGACTTCGCCGTCGCACAATGCGGCCAGTGGCGAGCCCATGCCGTCGCGGCTTGCCGACGACGCGGAGTTGCGAGCGCTCGTGGGAGCCCTCGGGGAGTGCGGGCGCGGGGTGTTCATGTTGACGAAAGGTGCAGCGACGACGGTGCCGTTTCTCGAGTCGCTTGCCGCCGACAGCGGCCGGCCCGTCATGATCGCCGCGTTGTTGCACAACACGACACGTCCCGAGGCGGTGTTCGACGACCTAGCGGCGATCGCCGACGCACAATCCCGGGGTCACGCGCTCTTCGGGCAGGTTTCGTGCTGCCCGCTGACCATGGAGTTCACCCTGCGCGACCCCTACCCCCTGGAGGGCATACCCTCCTGGGCGCCGGTGATGCAGGCGCCGCCCGAGCGGGCGGCAGGCATTCTCGCCGGCGCCGATTTTCGCTCCGCCGTGAAGCACGATCTCGTCGAGCCTGTCGCCGTGCGCCTGTTCAACGGCGAGTGGGACAAGTTGAGCGTGGTCGAGACGGCGAAGCCGCAGAACCGCTGCTTCGAAGGGCGCTCGCTGGAGCAGATCGGCCGTACCGAGGGCAAGCATCCTCTGGACTGCCTGCTCGACCTCGCGCTCGAGGAGGATCTACAAACGGTGTTTACGGCGGTGCTGCTCAATGCCGATGACGACGCCGTCGGCCGGCTGCTCACGGATCCCAACAGTTCCATCGCGCTCTCCGACGCGGGCGCCCACCTCACTTTCTTCTGCGACGCCGGCTTCGCCCTGCGCCTGCTGGGTTACTGGGTGCGCGAGCGCGGCGTCATGCCGCTCGAAGCCGCCGTGCGGGAGCTGACGTCCCGGCCCGCCGAGATCTACGGCATCGCCGATCGCGGCAGGCTTGTCCCCGGCAACTGGGCCGATCTATTTCTGTTCGATCCGCAGACGGTCGAGCGCGCGGCGAGCCGCCGCGTGAACGACCTGCCCGGCGGGGCTTATCGCCTCGTCACGGACGCCGTCGGCGTCCACGGCGTGTGGGTAAACGGCGTGCGCGTGGCGGCTGCCGACGGCGTGTGCAACGGGGGCGACAGCCCGCGCGCCGGCCGGTTGCTGCGCCGCTTCACGCCGGCGCGATCCGCCTAGCCCCGCGTCAGCGGTTGTCGTCGATCGGCGACTGCCAGCGCTCGCGCGGGCCGAAGCCGGCGAATTTCCTGATCGCGATGGCCATCTTGAGCTCGCCGCCCTTGCTCTGCTCGACGCGCACCGGCAGGAAGCGGAGCGCCGGAGCCACCCACATCCTGATCTCGCGATTGGATTGGCGGTCGAGGCGGTAGCGGTAGGTCTCGAAATGCCCGGCGTGGGTGCGCAGCGTCTCCGCGCCCTCCCGCTGGAAAGTCCACTGGCGTACGCGCGTGCCTTCGACGACACGGTAAGAGAGCTCGACGCCGCCCGCATCGAGGTCGTGCATGAACGCCGCGTCTATCGCGAGCGGTGTCAGCAGGTCGGCGTGCAGTTCGAGTTCGGCGCTCTCGCCGCGCGACTCGACACGGATGATGCCCTCCTGCCAGTGGTACTTGAGCGAGACGTTGCGCTCGCCGCCGTCGTTACCGTCCTCCAGCCGGTACTCGAGCGGCAGCACGCGCCCGTTCTTGAGCACGAACCGGCTCAGTTCCCGCACCGCCTCGGGCTTGATGGCCGCCGCCGCCCCGCGCGCCTCGCTCTTGGAGGTGAAGAGGTAGCTGTCGGGGGCGTCGCCGCGATCCAGCCGGATGCGGCGCTTTGCCTCGAAGCCGGAGCGCTCCAGCGTGTAGGAGGCGGAGAAAGGTTGCAGTGTGACGCCGTCGCCGGCGACGGACGCACACGGCGCCAGTGCGATGACCGCGGCCAGCCACGCCGTCGCAAATACCCCAGGGCGATGCGCCACGGCTTTCCCGCGGGCGGGCTGGACGGCGGTTTCCAGGGTCTTCACGTCTGCAGCAGAGTAACCCAGTATGAGCCCGATGCGCGGCCGAGCGACGCGACTGTTGTGTGAGTGTACCGCAAGTTCGGCGTCGGGCGGCGTGCGGTCGCTGGAAGTTGACGCCCGGGTGCGTAACATAGGCGCTCGCCAGCGTTGCTTTGCGTTCACCCGATGACCGAGTTGAAGACGCCGAGTTCGACCCTGATCGTGCCGTGCACGCTGATGCGCGGCGGCACGAGCCGCGGCGTGCTCTTCGAGCGCGACGCGCTGCCGGCGGACCGCGCACTGTGGGATCTGATCTTCCTGGCCGCGCTCGGCAGCCCCGACGTGCGCCAGCTCGACGGCGTCGGCGCCGGCGACTCGCACACCTCGAAGATTGCCGTGATTAACCGCTCGAGCGCGGCCCAGGCGGACGTCGACTATCTGTTCGGCGAGGTGTCCATCACGGAGCCGCGCGTCGACTACAGCGGCAACTCGGGCAACCTCATCAGCGCGGTGGGCCTCTACGCCGTCGAGCAGCGCTGGGTCACCCCGCGCGAGGGACATACCACCGTGCGCGTGCGCAATGTCAACACGGGCAAGATGAGCTTGGTGCGGATTCCAGTCGTCGACGGCCGGCCGGCCGAGGACGGCGACTTCACCGTCGACGGCGTGCCCGGCTCCGGGCCGCGCATCGACCTCGTTTTCACGCGCCCCGAGGGCGCCGTTACCGGTCGGCTCTTTCCCACGGACGCGCCGTGCGAGCTGCTGCCACTGGCTGAATTCGGGCCCGTGGAGGTCAGTTTCGTGGACGCCGCCAATCCCGCCGTGCTTGTAGCCGGCGAGGCGCTGGGGGTGTCGGCGCAGGCGAGCGTCGCCGAGCTCAACGCCGACGAGGCGCTGCTCGCTCGCGTGCAGCGGCTGCGCGACGCCGCCTCGGTGGCGATGGGCTTGGTGGAGCGCGAGGGGGATGCCTGGCGTTACAGCCCCATGATTCCCTATCCCGTGCTGCTGTTCCCGCCGGCCACCTACGCCCGTTTCGACGATGCCACGCGCGCCGTGGACGCCGCCGACACGGACCTGTGCGTGCGCGTGGTCTCGCTGGGCAGGGTGCACAAGTCGCTCAACGTCACCATGTCCGTCGCCGTGACGGCGGCGGCGTGGTGTACGGGAACGCTCGCCCAGCGCATGCGTCGTCAGGCAATGCCGCCGGGGGTGCTGCGGCTGGGTCACCCCTCGGGCGTGATCGAGACGCGGGCGCGGGTGCGCCCCGGCGGCACCGGGCCCGTCGTCGAGGAGGTGGCCCTGGGGCGCAGCGCTAGGCGCATTCTCCGGGGCGAGCTGCTGGTGCAGCCCTACAAGCTGCGCCACCTGGCGCAGCGGGTGGCGGCGGACCGCGACTGAGCGGCACGCCGCGCGGCGTTGCGCCGGGCGGCGCCGAGCGGCCACAATCCGGCATCGCTCAACGTCGCCGAGGACACAGCCCGATCGCCATGCCGAGCTTGAACGCGGCGCGCGGACGCGTCGAGGACGAGCGTTTGCTGCGCGGCCGCGGCCGCTTCGTCGACGATCTGCGCGGCGACGGCGAGGCGCACGCCTGCGCCGCGCGTTCCCCGCTGGCGCACGCCACTATCCGCTCGCTCGACGTCGCGGCGGCGGCGGCGATGCCGGGGGTGGCGACGGTGCTGACGGCGGGCGACGCCGACGTGGCCGCACTCGGGCCGCTGCCGAGCACGACGCCGGTTACGGGTCGCGACGGACACGCCATGGTGGAGCCGCCGCGACCGGTGCTGGCCTCGCGCGAGGTCAAGTTCGTCGGCGAGGCGATCGCGCTGGTCGTCGCCGACACCCCCGCGCAGGCGCAGCAGGCCGCCGAAGCGGTGGCGGTGGAGTTTGACGAGCTGCCCGCCGTGGCCGAGCCGCTGGCCGCGCTCGCCGCCGGCGCTCCCAGGGTCTGGGCGCAGGCCGCCGAGAACGTCAGCTTCGAGTGGGTCGCCGGCGACGCCGAGGCCGTCGAGGCGGCTCTCGCAAGGGCCGACCATGTCGTTGCCGTGCGCGTCGTTCACCCCCGCCTGGCGGTTGCGGCGCTCGAGCCGCGGGCGCTGCTGGCGCAGCACGACGCCGCGAGCGCAACGTACACGCTGCACGTGCCGACCCAGGGGGTGCACGCGGTGCGCGACGTGCTGGCCGACGCGGTGCTGCGCATCCCGCGCGAGCGGCTGCGCGTGGTGACGCCGGACGTCGGCGGCAGCTTCGGCATGAAGATCGTTCCCTACCCGGAGTACGCCCTGGCGCTGGTGGCGGCACGGCGCATCGCGCGACCGGTCAAGTGGACGGCGAGCCGCACTGAGTCCTTCCTCACGGACACCCAGGGGCGGGCGCGCGTCGACGACGTCACGCTGGCGCTGGACCGCAACGGCCGCATGCTGGCGCTCAAGATCGACGCCGTGGCCGATCTGGGCGCGTACCTCTCTACCGTCGGACCTTACGTGCCCACCGCGGGTGCCGTGCGGGTGCTCGGCCACAGCTATCGCATCGGCGCCGTTGCCTACCGCGTGCGCGGCGTCTTCACCAACGCGGCGCCGGTGGACGCTTACCGGGGAGCGGGTAAGCCCGAGTGTGTCGCCTCGCTCGAGCGTGTCATCGACGTCGCCGCGCGCCGTTTGCGGCTCGATCGCATCAAGCTGCGCCGCCGCAACCTGGTGCGTCCCGCGGACCTTCCCTACGCGACACCCCTGGGGGAAACCTACGATAGCGGCGATTACCCCGCACTGCTCGAGCGTGTCCTGGCGCTGGCGGACTGGGACGGTTTTGCCTCGCGGGCCGAGGCGGCCCATGCGCGCGCGCGCCTGCGCGGCATCGGCGTCGGCATGTACGTTCACGCCACCGGGGGTTCCACCGCGGAGGTCAGCGAGGTGCGCGCCGAGCAAGACGGTTCGGTGACGGTGCTGAGCGGCACGCAGGCGTCGGGCCAGGGCCATGAAACGGTGCTGGCCCAGATCGCCGCCGAGTGCCTCGAGATCCCGCACGAGCGCATACGGGTCGTTCAGGGCGACACGAACCGCGTGGCCGCCGGCGGCGGTACGGGCGGCTCGTCGTTGCTGGCCATCGCCGGCAATACCCTGACACGGGCGGCGGCGGCCATGGTCGAACGCGGGCGCGGCATCGCGGCGGCACGACTCGAGGTCGCGGCGCTCGACGTCGAGTACGGTGCCGGTGAGTTCCGCGTCGCCGGCACCGACCGGGTGTTGTCGCTGGCGCAGGTCGCCGCCGTGCCGGAAGCGGCCGGTGAGGGCGGCAGCGGCTGCGTCGGCCGCGCCGCCTTCGAAGGACGCCACACCACCTACCCGAGCGGCGCCTATGTCGCCGAGGTCGAGGTCGACCCCGAGACCGGCGCCGTCGTGCTGGCGGCTTTCAGCGGCGTCGACGACCTCGGCCGCATCCTCCACCGCGCCCTGGCGCTGGGGCAGCTGCACGGCGGCCTCGCCCAGGGGGTCGGCGAGGCGATGATGGAGTCGGTGTCGTACGACCCCGACGGCGCACAGCTGCTCACGGCGACGTTCCTGGACTACTGGCTGCCGCGCGCTGCGGATCTGCCGTGCTTCGCGCTGGAGCAGCGGGCCACGCCGAGCACGGCGAATGCCCTGGGCGTCAAGGGCGCCGGCGAGGTGTCCGCCATCGGTGCGCCGGGGGCGGTCATCAATGCCGTCGTGCACGCGCTCGAGTGCTACGGCGTCGACGAGCTGGACATGCCGGCGACCCCGCGGCGCGTGTGGGAAGCGATCAGCAGGAGAAAGACATGAAACGGATTCTCGTCACCGATGCCGCCGGCTTCATCGCCGCGCATCTGCGCGCGACGCCGCGGGCGAGCCACCGCCAGCGGCTTGCGAACGCGAACCCCCTCTCCGACCTCGCTGCGCACAGGGAGTTGGCGCAGGCGGACGTGCGCGATGCGGCCTCCGTCGATGCGACGGCTGCTGGCGTCTACGACAGCTCGGCCAATGCGCGCGCCGCGGATGAGCGGCGATGATTGACCAGCGCCCCATGCGTTTTCTGCTGTGGGAGCAGAGCGACGAGCGCCGCCTTGACGTGTTGCGGCGCAGCCTGACCACCGACTGGGAGCTGCGGTCCTGTCCCGGCGCCGGCGCGGACGTGCTTCGCCGCGAGCTCGCCGACGCCGACGCCGTGCTCACCATGCACTGGGAAGCTTCCGTGGCGCAGGCGCCGCGGCTCAAGCTCATTCAACTGCCCGGGGCTGGGCTCGACGGCATCGACTTCGACGCCGTGCCCGCCCGGTGCGCGGTGTGCAACGTCTACGAGCACGAGATCGGCATCGCCGAGTTCGTCGTGCTGGCGCTGCTCGAGTGGGAGATTCGCCTGTGCCGGCTCGACGCGGGCCTGCGGCGCGGCGACTGGTCGGGCAGCTTCGCCATCGACTCGCCGCTGCACGGCGAGCTTTACGGCAAGACGGTGGGCTTCATCGGCTACGGGCGCATCGCGCGCGAGACGGCGCGTCGCCTGAAACCGTTCGGTGTGCGCCTGCGGGCGTGCACGCGCCGTCCCGATAGTGGCGACGAGTTCGTCGACGACCTCGTCGGTGTCGGGCAACTCGCGGCGATGTTCGGTGACTGCGACTACGTCGTCGTGGCCTGTCCCCTCAACGACGCCACCCGCGGCCTCGTCGATCGCGCCGCGCTCCGCGCCATGAAGCGCGACGCTGTGCTCGTCAACGTCGCTCGCGGGCCGGTCGTCGACGAGAACGCGCTGTTCGAGTCCTGTCGTGAGCGGCGCATCGGCGGCGCCGTAATCGACACCTGGTACCGCTATCCGCAGAGCGCCGACGAGGTCTGCTTCCCGTCGCGGCACCGGTTCCAGGACCTCGACAACGTCATCATGTCGCCGCACGCCTCGGGGTGGAGCGCGGGGCTTATCGAGCGCCGCTACCGCGTCGTGGCCGACAATCTTGACCGCCTTGCCCGCGGCGACCCGCTGCGCAACGTGGCGCGGGCCGCGCTGCGTTGAGCGGGGGCGCAAACGGCACCGGCGATCCGCGAGCGCGACGACTCGCATGTGCGTGTGCTAATTTTTGCGGCCACCCATGCCCGCCCACGGGCGTGGCCCTGCAAGGAGTGAGATCATGACGAGGGCGGAAGTTCGGGTACCCGCGGACGCACTGAGGGCGTTCACCACCGCCGTCTTCACCGCTGCCGGCGTGCCGGCGGAGGACGCCGCGCTCGAGGCCGACGTGCTGCTGTGGGCCAATCTGCGCGGCGTCGACTCCCACGGCGTGCTGCGCATCCCCGCCTACCTGGAGATGATGCAGCGCGGGGTGATGAATCCCGCCCCCGACATCCGCGTCATCAAGGAGACCGCGGCCGTGCTCTACCTCGACGCCGATCGGGCCCTCGGTCCCGTGGCCACGGTGCCGGCGATGCGCCGCGTGATGACCAAGGCCCAGTCGGTCGGGATCGGCTGGTGCCTGATCCGCAACGTCACCCATCAGGGCGCGATGGCCTATTACACCCTGTTGGCCGCCGAGCAGGGCCTGGCCGGCATCGCCTTCGTCTGCAGCCCGCCCAACATGGCCCCGCACGGCGCGCGTGCGGCGGGCGTGCACAACAGCCCCATCGCCATCGCGGTGCCGGCCGGACGCCACGCTCACCTGAGCCTCGACATGGCGACCAGCGTCGCGGCGGGCGGCAAGCTCAACCTCGCCGCCGACAGGGGCGTGGCGTTGCCGCCGGGATGGGCGCTGGACGCCGGTGGCAATCCGACCACCGATGCGGCGCAGGCCAAGATCCTGTTGCCGTCCGGCGGATACAAGGGCTCGGGCCTGGCGCTGATGCTGCAGTGCCTCACCAGCCAGATGGCGGGCAACCCGCTGCTGCTGCCGGCGCTGCGCTCGGGGCGCCCGGCGCTGCGCGAGCAGGGCGCCGCGCACGTGCAGAACAGCGTCGTCGCCGCCATCGATATCGAGCTTTTCTGCGAGCCGGGTGAGTTCAGGCGCGAGATCGACGAGCTTATCGACGCCCTCAAGGCGCTGCCCACGGCTGACGGCGTCGAGGAGGTGCTGGTCCCCGGCGAGCCCGAGGAGCGGGTGCTGCGGGAACGCAGCCGCGACGGCATACCGCTGCCTTCCGGCACGGTGGAGAAGCTGCGCAGCGTCGCCGAGCGTTTCGCCATCGCCCTGCCGCCGGGGCTGACCTAGCGCCGCCGCACGTGCCCGGCGCGCGCCTTCACGCGCGTGCGCCGCTACAATATGCGCCGCGACAACCGCCCAGCCGAGTCAAGCACCCATGAGTCATCGCCACAGCACGCTACCCGCCGCCGAGCGTTCTCCAGATGCACAGGCGCCGTGTCACCCCGCCTTCGAGCGGCTGCGCTCGCAGCCCATCGCCTCGCTCAATCTGATGGTCGAGGAGTACCGCCACCGGGCCACGGGGGCGCAGCACTACCACCTCGTCGCCGACAATCCCGAGAACGTGTTCCTGGTGGCATTTCGCACCGTGCCGACGGACTCGACGGGGGTGGCGCACATTCTCGAGCACACCGTGCTGTGCGGCAGCGAGCGCTACCCGGTGCGCGACCCGTTCTTCATGATGATCCGGCGCTCGCTCAACACGTTCATGAACGCCTTCACCAGCAGCGACTGGACCGCCTACCCCTTCGCCAGCCAGAACCGCAAGGACTTCTACAATCTGCTCGACGTGTATCTCGACGCCGTGTTTTTCTCGCGGCTGCACGAGCTCGACTTCGCGCAGGAAGGCCACCGGGTGGAGTTCGAGCGGCCCGACGATCCGACGAGCCCGCTGGTCTACAAGGGCGTGGTGTTCAACGAGATGAAGGGTGCCATGAGCTCACCCGTGAGCGCCTTGTGGCAGACCCTCACCAGCCACCTCTACCCGACCAGCACGTATCACTACAACAGCGGCGGTGAGCCCGAAGCCATTCCCGATCTGAGCTACGAGCAGCTCAAGGCGTTCTATCGCAGTCACTATCACCCCTCGAACGCCGTGTTCATGACTTACGGGGATCTTCCCGCGCAGGAGTTGCACGCGCGTTTTGAGGACGCCGCCCTGTCACGGTTCGAGCGGCTCGATGCGCGCATCGCCGTGGGCGACGAGCAGCGCTTCGACGCCCCGCGGGTGGCCGAGGAGGCCTACGCCCTCGACGAGGTCGCGGGGGAGGGCGGGCACTCTCATGTCGTCCTCGCCTGGCTGCTCGGCAGCAACACCGACTGCATGGAGTTGCTGCGTGCGCACCTGCTGTCCAGCGTGCTGCTCGACAACGGCGCCTGCCCGCTGCGTCACGCCCTCGAGACCACGACGCTCGGCAGCGCACCGTCGCCCCTGTGCGGGCTGGAGGACTCCAATCACGAGATGAGCTTCATCTGCGGACTCGAGGGCTGCGATGCCGAGCGCGCCGAGGCCGTCGAGGAGCTCGTCCTGGGGGTGCTGCAGCGTGTCGCCGAGGAGGGCATCGAGCGGGACAAGATCGACTCGGCGCTGCACCAGCTGGAGCTGCACCAACGGGAAATCTCGGGCGACGGTTATCCCTACGGCCTGCAGCTGTTGCTCGAGGGCCTGCCCGCCGCGATTCACCGCGGCGACCCGGTGGCGCTACTCAATCTCGACGCGTCCCTCGAGCGGCTGCGCGCCGAGATCGAGGACCCGGCTTTCGTAAAGCGGCTCGTGCGTCAGTGGCTTCTCGACAATCCGCACCGCGTGCGGCTGACCCTGCGCCCGGACACGGGCCTGAGCAAACGCCGCGATGCCGAAGAGCGCCAGCGTCTCGCCGCCCTCGCGGCGGGACTCTCGGCGGCGAGCCGCGGCGAGATCATCGCTCGCGCCGAGAGCCTCGCCGCGCGTCAGGCGCAGGAGGACGACCCCGAGGCCCTGCCCAAGGTCACGCTCGAGGACATCCCCGCGGACATCGCCATCCCCGTCGGCGAGTCGCGTCGGCTGGGCGCCGCCGCGGCCACGGTGTTCGACCGTCCTACCAACGGGCTTGTTTACTGTGAGGTCGTCGCCGCGCTGCCCCAGCTCGACGCCGAGCTGCTCGCGGCGGCGCCGCTGTACACCACCTGTCTCACCGAGCTCGGCTGCGGCGGGCGCGACTATCTCGAAACCCAGGCCTGGCAGGACGCCGTGTGCGGCGGCATCGACGCGGCGGGGACCGTGCGCGGCGACGTCGCCGACGAGCAGCGCGTCAGCGGTCATTTCGTGCTGTCCGGCAAGGCGCTCACGCGCAATCACGCCAAGCTCGCCGAGCTCATGCACGCGACCTACGCGCAGCCGCGTTTCGACGAGTTCGATCGCATCCGTGAGGTCGTGGCCAAGGAGCGTGCTCGCGCCGAGCAGAGCGTCACTCACAACGGCCATCGCCTGGCGATGATCGCGGCGTGCAGCGGCATGAGCCCGCAAGCGGCGCTGACCCATCGCCTGGAGGGCCTCGCCGGCATCGGCGAGCTTAAGCGCCTCGACGACGGGCTCAACGACAAGGCCCGCGTACAGGCTCTGGCGGAGGCCTTCGCCTCGCTGCACCGGTGCATCTCGGGCGCGCCGCGGCAATTCGTGCTGGTGAGCGAGGGACAGCATCACGACTCGCTGCTCGCCGATCTGCAGCGAGAGTGGTCCGACGTCGTGGAGGCGCCGGGATTCGAAGATTTCTCCCTCGCGCCGCTGCGCGAGCCCGCGCGACAGCTGTGGGTGACCAGCACCCAGGTGAACTTCTGCGCCAAGGCCTACCCGACGGTGTCGCCGGAGCACGCCGATGCGCCGGCGCTGACGGTGCTCGGCGGGTTTCTGCGCAACGGCTACCTGCACCGGGCCGTGCGTGAGCAGGGCGGCGCCTACGGCGGCGGCGCCGGGCATGATGGCGACATAGCCGCGTTTCGCTTCTTCTCTTATCGCGACCCGCGTCTGCTCGATACCCTCGCCGACTTCGATGCCGCCGTCGACTGGCTTCTCGGCGGCAAGCACGAGTGGCGCCTGCTGGAGGAAGCCATCCTCGGGGTCATCGGCGCCATCGACAAGCCGGGCTCGCCCGCCGGGGAGGCGACGCGCGCTTTCCACGACGCGCTGTATGGGCGCACCGCCGAGCAGCGCCGTCGTTTCCGCAGTCGCGTGCTCGACGTTTCACTGGAGGACCTGCGCCGTGTGGGCGAGACCTACCTCAAAGCGGAGAACGCGAGCGTGGCGGTGATCACCAACGAGACCACGCTCGATCAGATCGGCGATCTCGGCATGCAGGTGCAACGGCTCTAGCCGCCGACGCTGCGGTGAGCGCGGCCGCAGGCGGCGTTACCATCGGTGCGGCAATACAGCGGCCGCCCCGGAATTCTCACCACCAACGGGAGACGCAGTCTTGAACCTGAGCACCATGCTGGCGGCCCGCGCCGAGGCGGGCAAACCGGTGCGCGTCGGACTGATCGGCGCCGGCAAGTTCGGCACCATGTTCCTGGCCCAGGCAAGGTTGACGCCGGGGCTGCACGTCGTCGGCATCGTCGATCTCGACGTGGGGCGTGCTCGCGAGGCCTGCCTCGGCACCGGCTGGAGCGAGGCGCAGATCGCTGCGCCTTCCTACGACGCGGCGCTGAGCAGCGGTGCGACGCGGATCGAGGACGACGCCGAGGCGATGATCACGGGCGCTGGGCTCGACGTGGTCGTCGAGGCGACCGGGGACCCGAAGGTCGGCATACGTCACTGTCTTTCGGCGATCGACAACGGTCGTCACATCGTCATGGTCACCGTGGAGGCCGATGTGCTCGCCGGGCCGATCCTGGCACGGCAGGCGCGGGCGGCCGGTGTGGTCTACAGCCTCGCCTGGGGCGATCAGCCGGCGCTCATCTGCGAGCACGTCGACTGGGCCCGCACCTGCGGCTTCAAGGTGGTCTGCGCCGGCAAGGGCACCCACTACCATCCTAGCTTTCACCAGTCGACACCGGACACGGTGTGGGAGATCCTCGACGAGTACCTGCGGATCGACGATCGCGGCAGCATCAACCCGCAGATGTTCAACTCGTTCGTCGACGGCACCAAGTCGGGCATCGAGATGACCGCGGTGTGCAACGCCACCGGCCTCACCCCGCAGCCCGACGGGCTGCAGTTCCCGCCGTGCTCACGCTTCGATCTTGCCGAGGTGTGCAAGCCCCGGGCCGACGGCGGCGTGCTCGACCACGCCGGCACCACCGAGGTGGTGGCCTCGCTCAATCGCGACCGCACGCCGGTGCCGCATCACCTGTCCATGGGCACCTACGTCGTCATCGAAGGCGGGACCGAGTACGCGCGGCGCTGCTTCCGTGAGTACCACACGCTCCCGGATGCGAGTGGCCGCTATGCCGCCCTGTACCGGCCCACGCACATGATCGGTCTCGAGCTCGGTGTGTCTGTCGCCTCGGCGGCGCTGCGTGGCGAGCCGACCGGGACGCCCACGGGTTTCCGCGCCGACGTGGTCGCCACCGCCAAGCGGGACCTGGCAGCCGGCGAGATGCTCGATGGCGAGGGGGGGTTCACGGTGTGGGGCAAGCAGATGCCCGCCGAGCGCTCGCTCGAGATCGGTGCCCTGCCGCTTGGCCTCGCCCACCAGGTGCGGCTCAGGCGCGCCGTCGCCGTCGGCGAGCAGATCCGCTGGTCGGACGTGGACATCGACGCCGGCGACCCCGCCGTGCAGATCCGCCGTCGCATGGAAGCGGAGTTTGCTCCGACGACGCCGTCGGCCGCAACGGCCTGAAGGGCGCAGCGCAGGCCGCCGTCGGCGAGGGTGCGGCAGTCCCTCGGCGCCCTCGTGTCCCCGCCTGCTGACGAGGGCGCGACGCCGCAGCGATGACCTTCTCGGTGCCGCTGCGCGCGGTGGTGATCGCGCTGCTCATCCACACGCTCTGGGGTGGCAACCCGGTGGCCGTGAAGTTCGGGCTGCTGGCGTTCCCACCGATGTGGAGCGCTTTCATCCGTTTCGCGCTGGCTATTGTCTGCATTGCCGTGTGGGCGGCCTGGGCGCGCCGGCGCGTGTGGCCGCACCGCGGCGAGTGGCGGGCGCTGCTCGGGCTCGGGCTGCTGTTCACGCTGCAGATCGGCACCATGAACGTCGGCTTCAGCATGACCACGGGTTCCATGGCCTCGGTGCTGATCTCGACCAATCCCCTGTTCGCAGCGCTGGCAGCCAACTTCTTCATCAGGGGCGACCGGCTGACGGGGCTCAAGTCGGCCGGCCTGCTGCTGGCGTTCGCCGGGACGGCGACCGCCCTGGTGCAGGGCGCCGGCGCGGTCCGCTTCGAGTTCGCCAACTGGGGCAACTGGCTCGTCCTGTTGAGTGCGGCCCTTCTCGGCCTGCGCCTGGTGCTGAGCGCCCGGTTGTTGCAGCGGGTCGACGAGACGCGTGTCGCCATCTGGCAGATGCTCTTCTCGCTGCCTCTGTTCGCGGCGGGCGGATTGCTGTGGGAGAGCGTGCTGTGGCAGAACGTGGACTGGAAGCCCCTCGCCGGGCTCGCGTATCAGGGCATCGTCATCGCCGGCCTCGGCTTCATGGTCTCGTTCAGCTTGATGAAACGCTACCGGCCGAGCGTCATGGTGAGCTTCAATTTCGTCTCCCCCATCGCCGGTGTGCTGCTCAGCATGTGGCTGCTGGCGGAGACGATCACCGTGGCGCTGATCGTCGCGATGGCACTGGTCGCCGCCGGTCTGGTGTTGATTGCGAAGAAGTAGCCGCCGGGGCGTTTGCGCGCGCTCGAGCGCCTAAGCTATGCTCGAGCGCGGGCCTGTCTTGGCCCGCGCGCCATCGGAGGAGGTGCGCGCAGGAGGGAATCCATGCGACTCGAAAGCAAGACGGCCATCGTCACTGGCGCCGCGTCCGGATTCGGCGCCGGCATCGCCTGCCTGTTCGCAGCCGAAGGCGCTTCGGTGCTCATCGCCGACATCAACGACAGCGATGGCCGCGCCCTGGCGGCGCAGATCGAGCGCACCGGTGCACGGGCGAGCTATGTGCACGCCGACGTGAGCCTTCGTGAGGACACCCAGGCTATGATGGCGGCCGCGCTCGAGCTGGACGGTCGCATCGACATCCTCGTCAACAACGCCGGCTTCTCCCACCGCAAGAAGTCGATCCTGGAGGTGACCGAGGAGGAGTTCGATCGCGTCTTTGCCGTCAACGTCAAGGCCATCTATCTCGCCGTGCAGGAGGTTCTGCCGGTGTTCCGGCGACAAGGCGGGGGTTGCATCGTCAACACCTCGTCCACCGCGGCCATGCGCCCGCGGCCCGATCTGAGCGTCTACAACAGCTCCAAGGGCGCCGTGAACACCCTCACCAAGTCGCTGGCCGTCGAGCTCGCCCCCGAGCGCATCCGCGTCAACGCCGTCTGTCCCGTGATCGGGGAGACCGCTCTGCTGGAGACGTTCATGGGCGTGGCGGACACGCCCGAGAACCGCAGGGCGTTCGAGGCGACGATTCCCCTGGGGCGATTCTCGCGCCCCGAGGACATCGCCCGCGCCGCGCTGTTTCTGGCCGGCGACGACGCCGAGTTCATCACCGGCGTGACGTTGGAGGTCGACGGCGGGCGCTGCGTCTAAGCGCATCCCGCGCCGCTGCGCCGCTGCCGCACTTCGCGGGCCGGCGGGTCTCCCGGCCGGCAGCGGCTCGCTGCCCGACTCCCAGTGGCCCGATGGCCGTCTTTTGCCGCCGTGCCCTCGGCGGCGCGGCAACCCGCCCGCAAGGCACGGCCACGGGGCTGTGCTACGCGCGCGTGGCGAGGGCCGCACTCAGCGCGCGGTCGAGGAAGCCGAGCCGGTCCTGACCCCAGAAGAGCTCGTCGTGCAAGAGGTAGCTCGGCGCGCCGAACACGCCGCGCTCGACGGCCTCCTGCGACTCGCGCCTTCGTAACGTGGCGTAGTGCTGCGTGTCGGCGGCGGCCAGCAGGGCGGGGCCGTCGAGGCGGTTCGCCGCGGCGATGGTGAGCAGCGTGTCGCGATCGGCGATGTCGCGCTCCTCGGCCCAGAGCGCGCAGAGCAGCGTGCCTGCCAGGCGCACCGCGTCCCCCCCCGACTCGCGACAGGCCAGCACCGTCCGCGCCGCGAGCTCTTCGTCCGCCGGCCAGTGCCGCGGGTGCAGGTTGAGGGTGATGCCGAGGTGGTCCCGCCAGCGGGCCAGTTCGAGCAGCCGCCACGCCTGTCGCTGCGGGGCGCGCTGCGTCACCGGCACGCCGCCGGTGGCCGGGAAGATCACGCCGCGATAGTCCACCGGTCGCGGCACGACGGCGACGCCGTGGCGCCGCGCGAGGGCGACCAGGCGCTCGTGGCCGAGGTAGGTCCAGGGCGAGTTGAGGGAGAGGTAGTAGTCGATGGAGGCGTTTGCGTGGTGCGCCATGGGAACTCCCGCCGTCGGCGTTTGTGGGTCGCTGTTACCGGGGAGATTCTACCCGGGGTCGGCGCAGGGCGGCGCCGAGTCGCGCGCCCGCTCACGGTGGTCTGTGCACGGACAGTGCGGTATGGTTCACCTCGTGGGGCCGGCCAACGCCCGCAGGGGCGGCACCGGCACCGCACGTCACGACGCGCCGGCGCACGCGCGATGTTCGCACGCGGAGGAGGACGGCGACACGCCATGAGCGAGAGGTACGCATCGTACACGCGGCTCGGTTTCGACCACCCCGCCGAGCGCGTGCTGCGGGTGACGCTGCAGGGCAGCGGACGCATGAACGCCGTCGACACGACGCTGCACCGCGAGTTGGCCGACGTGTGGCGCGATATCGATCGCGACGCCGACGTCAACGCGGTCGTTCTGCGCGGCGGTGAGGAGGCGTTCTGCGCCGGCGGCGATTTCGAACTGCTCCAGCATCTCGTTGCCGATCACGACACGCGATTGCGCGTGTGGCGTGAGGCGCGCGACATCGTCTACAACATCGTCAATTGCGGCAAGCCCATCGTCGCCGGGATCGGCGGTGCGGCGGTCGGTGCGGGTCTCGCGGCGGCGCTGGTGTCCGACATCACCGTGGCGGCCAGATCGGCGCGGCTCATCGACGGGCACACGCGCCTCGGGGTCGCCGCGGGCGATCACGCCGTGCTCGTGTGGCCTTTGCTGGTCGGCATGGCGAAGGCGAAGTACTACCTGCTGACCTGCGACACCATCACCGGCGAGGAGGCGGAGCGCATCGGCCTGGTGTCGCTGTGCGTCGATGACGAGGCGGTGGACGCCAAGGCGCTCGAGGTTGCGACCCGGCTCGCCGCGGGCGCGCAAAGCGCGTTGCGTTTCACCAAGTACGCACTCAACAACTGGCTGCGCATGGCCGGCCCGGCGTTCGACACGTCGCTCGCGCTGGAGTGCCTGGGCTGGGACGGAGACGAGGTGAAGGAGGGGCTCGCCAGCCTCAAGGACAAGCGCCCGCCCGTCTTTCCGCGCTCGTCGCCGCTGTAGTGCCGGTGCGCGACGTCGTCGCAGCGACGGGTCGCGGCCCCGGCGGGCGGGGTCGGCCTGCGGCGATTCGCTGTGGGCAGAGGTAGCTTGTAACGATGCGCGGACTCGAAGAAAAATGTGTGGTCGTGACGGGCGGCGGCGGCGGTATCGGCGGCGCCATCTGCGAGCGATTCGCAGCCGAGGGCAGCCTGGTGGCCGTGCTGGACATGAACGAGGCGGCCGCGGAGCGCGTGGCCCAGGAGATCAGCGGCGCCGGCGCAAAGGCGCGGCCCTACCACCTCAATGTTGCCGACTACGAGGCGGTGTCGGAGATCGTCGAGGCGGTGGAGAGCGACCTCGGTCCCGTCGACGTGCTCGTGAACAACGCCGGCTGGGACAAGTTCCTCAATTTTATCGACACCGATCCCGGTCTGTGGGAGCGCGTCATCGACGCTAATCTGCGCGGCGTGCTCAACTGCCACCACGTGGTGCTGCCGCGAATGGTGCAGCGAGAGGCGGGTAAGGTCGTCAACATCGCCTCGGATGCGGGTCGGGTGGGAAGCTCCATGCAGGCGGTCTACTCCGCCTGCAAGGGCGGGGTCATCGCCTTCACCAAGACGCTCGCGCGCGAGCTCGCGCGCAGCGGCATCACCCTGAACGCGGTCTGTCCCGGGCCGACGGAGACGCCGTTGCTCGAAGGCCTGCTCCAGCACGGCGACAACGGCGAGAAGGTCTACTCTGCGCTCAAGCGCGCCATCCCGATGAAACGGCTGGGCCAACCCGATGACGTCCCGGGAGTGGTCGCCTTTCTGGCGAGCGACGATGCCGACTTCATCACCGGTCAGGTGATCAGCGTCTCCGGCGGTCTGACCATGGCGGGTTGAGGCCCGGCGCGCGCCGCGCGGCTCACGCCGCCTGCGCCAGCAGCGCCTGCATGCGCTCGAGCGCCCGGCGGATGTTGTCGACGCTGTTGGCATAGGAGAATCGCAGGTAGCCCTCGCCGAGCGCGCCGAAACTGGTTCCCGCGAGGGTGGCGATGCCGGCTTCTTCCAGCAACCGGTTCTGCAGCGTGCGAGCGTCCATGCCGGTGCCGCTGATGTTGGGGAAGGCGTAGAAGGCGCCGCCGGGCATGCGGCAGCGCACGCCGGGCAGGGCGTTGAGGCCGTCGACGATGACGCGGCGCCGCTCGTCGAAGGCGGCCACCATGGCGGCGACGCTGTCCTGCGGTCCCTCGAGCGCGGCGATGCCCGCGTACTGCGTTGCCGCGTTGACGCAGGAGTGGCAGTTGACGGCCAGGCGCGTGGCTGCCTCGACGAGCCCCGGCGGCCACACGCCGTAGCCGAGCCGCCAGCCCGTCATGGCGTAGGTCTTGCTCCATCCGTCCAGCAGCACGAGCCGGTCGGCGAGCTCGGGATAGCCGAGCAAGCTCACGTGCTCGCGCCCGTCGTAGGTCATGCGCGAGTAGATCTCGTCGCTCAGCACGGCGACGTGGGGGTGGGCTTCGAGGCCGCGCACCAACGCGTCGATCTCGGCACGGGCGACGGCGCCGCCCGTCGGGTTCGCTGGCGAGTTGAGGATGAGCAGACGTGTGCGCGCAGTGATCAGGTCGAGCACCGCCTCGGCATCGAACGAGAAGTCTTTCTCCTCCAAAAGCGGGATCGGTACGGGCGTGGCGCCCGTGAAACGGATGACGGACTCGTAGATGGGAAAGCCCGGGTTGGGGTAGAGGATCTCGGCGCCGGGTTCGCCGAACATCAGGATGGCGAAGAACATGGTCACCTTGCCGCCGGGCACGACGACGACACGCGCCGGGTCGGTGTCCACGCCGCGATGGCGCCACAGGTCGGCGGCCACCGCCTCGCGCAGCGCGGGAATGCCGGGCGCCGGCGTGTAGCCGTGATGGCCGTCGCGCAGCGCCTTGACGGCGGCCTCGACGACGTGGGGCGGTGATCGGAAGTCGGGCTGCCCGATGCCGAGGTTGATGATGTCGCGTCCCTGCCGGGCGAGGGCCTCGGCTCTCGCCAGAACCTCGAAGGCCGTCTCGGTCCCCAGACGGGACATCTTCTCAGAGAGCTGGAGCGGCATGCGCCGAAGTGTCTCCGCGGTCGACGTGGGCAGGTGCGCGTCGTGCAACTATGCCGCAGCGCGGTGGCGTCGGCAATGCACGTTTGCGGCAGCGGCCGCCGCCCGGGTGCAGCGTGCGCCTGCGTATCACTCGTAGCGCACGCGGCGGGCTGTGGAGCGGCTGACCAGGTTCTCGACCAGGGCGGGCAGCTTGCGCTGGTGACGGGTGTCGATGCGCACGGTGGCGGTCATGCCGGCGCGCAGCGACGGCTGATCGGCATGCGTGTCGATGTCGAGGATGACGGGAACCCGCTGCACGACCTTGACCCAGTTGCCGGTGGCGTTCTGGGGAGGCAGCAGCGAGAACTCGGCCCCGGTGGCGGGGGCGATGGCGCGAATGCGGGCTTGCCACTCGCGGTCGGGATAGGCGTCGAGCACCAGGGTTGCCGACTGGCCCTCCGAAATGTGGGTGAGCTGGGTCTCCTTGAGATTGGCCTCGACCCACACCGGCTGCGACTCGATGACGCTGAAGATCGGCTCCCCCGTCTGCACGTACTCGCCGACCTGCAGCCTCATGTTGCTGACGACGCCGTCGACGGGCGAGGCGACGACGGTGCGGTCAAGGTCGACGGCGGCGCGATCGCGGGCGGCGATGGCACGCCGGTACCGCGGGTGCTGCTCGAGGGGAAGCTCGGGGTCGCCGCCGAGGTTCGCCAGGTCCCGCTGAATGCGCTCGCGGATCACCCGCGCCTGCTGGCGTGCAGCAGCCAGCTCGTAGCGCGCCTGATCGAAGCTTTCCTCGGCGCCGATGCCGCGTTGGCGCAGACGCTGCTGACGCTTGAACTGAATCTCGAGAAAGCGCACCCGCTCCTCGACCTCCGCCGCTTCGGCCAGAGCTTCGCGGTAGTCGCCCCGCAGCGACTCGATCTCCGTACGCGCCACGGCCATCTGCGCCTCCGCCTCGGCGACGGCGAGCTCGAAGGGCTCGGCGTTCAGCCGCAACAGCGGTTGGCCGACGCGGACGGCCTGGTTGTCCTCGATGCCCACCCACACCACGCGTGCGGAGACGTCGGCGCTGATGGCCACGATGTTGGCTTTGACGTAGGCGTTCTCGGTGACCACGTAGCGGCCGGTGAGCATGTAGTAGTAGGCGGCACCCGTGACGGCCGCGACCGGCATCACGACCAACAGCAACGCTCGCAGCAGCCTTCGCCTACGCGCCATTGGCGCTGCCCCGGTTGCTCGCCCCGTTGCGCGAGGAGGGGCCCGCCGCGCGCTCGTTGACGTCGTTGAGATTGCCCTTGACCCTGAGCAGCGTGTCCACGAAGCGCTCCTGCTGAGAAGAGCTCAGACCGGCGAGCGCGTCGCGGCGCAGCTGCGCGGCAATCTGGCGCATTTGCCGCATCACCGGATCGACCTCTGCGGTGAGATACACGCGCTTGGCGCGGCGATCGTCGGCGTGCGTCTGCCGGCGGACCCATCCCTTGGCCTCGAGCCGGTCGAGCAGGCGTCCGAGCGTGGGCTTCTCGATCTCCAGAATCTGCGCGAGCTCCGACTGAGTGATACCGTCGTTGCGATACAGGTGCGTGAGCACCCACCACTGCGAGCGCGTCAGGCCGAGGCTGCGGATGCGCCGGTCGTAGGTGGTGCGCAGCAGCCGCGCCACGTCGTTGAGGAGGAAGCCGAAGTTGCGTTCGAGGTTCTCGCGCTGCATGGGACCGCGAAAATAGTTGCTTAGCTAATAATAAGCCAGGGTATTAGTTTCGCGCAAGCACGGCCGCCGCCCGCGGACGCCGGCCGTGAAGGGACCTCCGGTCCCCCGCGGTGGCGCGGGCGGACCGGGGCGGCTGCGCCGCGAGGGCTCAGAGCGTGGCTTTCTCGATGGGCCAGGCGATGCCCGCGGAGAGGCCGCCGTCGACCCGCAGCGTCTGCCCGGTCATGAAGGCCGATGCCGGCGAAGCGAGGTAGATCGCGGCGCCGATGAGGTCGTCCACCTCGCCGAGGCGCTCGAGGGGTGTGTTCTCCCGACCCCAAGCCTGCATGGTCGCGTCGGACCACAGCCTGCGCGTTAGGTCGGTGAGGATAAAGCCCGGCGCGATGCCGTTGACGCGGATCCCGTGGTGGCCCCACTCCAGCGCCAGGCCGCGGATCATCGTCAGCATGCCGGCCTTGCTCATGGCATAGGGCACTATGTTCTTGAGCGGCGCGTAGGTGTTGACCGAGTCGACGTTGATCTGGACGCCGCGGCGGCGCGCGATCATGTGCCGCCCCGCTTCCTGGGACATGAAAAACGCCCCGCGCAGGTTGATGTCGAGTATGAAGTCGAATTCCTGCGGGCTGAAGGTCTCGGCGGGCTGCCGCTTGTTGACGCCGGCGACGTTCAACAGGGTGTCGATGTGGCCGAACTCGGCGATGACCTCGTCCACGCAGCGCTTGATCGAGCCTGCATCGGCGACGTCGCAGACCGCGGTGCGAACCTCGGTGCCGGCGGGAGAAATCTCGGCCGCCGTGGCGGCGAGCGTGGCCTCGTCGCGGCCGGTTATGATGACGCAGGCGCCGCGCTCGGCGAAGCCCTTGGCGAGTTCGCGGCCGATGCCGCGGCTGCCGCCGGAGATCAAGATGACGTCGTCTTGGACCGAGAACAGTGCGTCTTTCATGGTGTGCGGAACTCCTCTGGGGTTTCAATCCGGAAAAGGTCGAAGGTGTCGGCCGTGCTGCGATGCGAGGGGCAGTGCCGTGCGTCGGCCGCGCACCCGCCGCCCCGACGTGCCGCGCTGCGTGCGGCGTAGGGACGGTGCTGCCGTCGCCGGTCTGCGGCCGGCGCGGTCCGCGTGGTCGGGCAGGGCCTTGTTGATCCCGATCCCCGCGACGCAGGGGGCGGATCGATCCCGGGGCAGGCGCGCATCGGCGGTCGGGCCCGTGTGCTATCTTGCGTCGGCGCCGCCGCGCGGGCGTACACTCGGGCGGCGCTGTATTCGCCGCCGCCGAACCCGCAGGAGGAGCCCATGAAGATCGCCAGCGTCGCCGCCATTCCGCTCGAGATTCCGTTCACCCACGGCGGACCCCCGGCGGGATGGGGCGGCCGCCCCTGGACGTGCCTGAGCGTGGTCCTGGTGCGCGTCGAGACCGATACCGGCCTCGTTGGTTACGGCGAGGCGTTCGGCTACGGCTGCCGGCGGGCGGTGCAGGCGGCGATCGAGGACATGGTGGCGCCCATCGCCGTGGGCGCCGATGCGCGTGACATCTCCGGGCTCACCCGGCGAGTGCAGCAGGAGCTGCATTTGTTCGGTCGCTACGGCATCACGTTGTTCGCGCTTTCCGGGCTGGACATCGCGCTGTGGGACATCGCCGGCAAGGTGGCGGGATTGCCCCTGCATCAGCTGCTCGGCGGCGCAGCACGCGATCGCGTGCCCGGCTACGCCAGCCTGTTCAAGTACCGCGACCCGGAGCTCGTCGCCGAGCGCTCGCAGGCGGCGTGGGCCGAGGGCTACCGCTGGATAAAGCTGCACGAAACCGAGGAGCCGCAAGTCAAGGCCGCGCGGGAGGCAGTGGGGCCCGATGTGCCGATCATGCTCGACACCAATTGTCCGTGGACGCCGGAGCAGGCGCGGCACGAGGCCTTGCGGCTCAAGCCGTATGACCTGTACTGGCTGGAGGAGCCCATCTTTCCGCCGGAGGACTTCGCCGCGCTGGCGCGCCTCGGGCGGCAGGTCGGTATCGCCCTGGCGGCGGGCGAGAACGCCTGCACCGTCTTCGAGTTCGAGAAGATGCTGGCCGCCGGCGCGGTCGCCTATGCCCAGCCCAGCGTGACCAAGGTGGGCGGTGTCACCGAGGCACGCAAGGTGGCCGAGCGCGCGGCGCTGAGCGGCGTTGCCGTGATGCCGCATTCGCCCTACTTCGGCCCCGGTTTCCTGGCGACGCTGCAGCTCTTGGCGGCGCAGCCCGACGAGAGCCTGTGCGAGCGCCTCTATGTTCGTCTCGAAGCGAGCCTGTACGGCGAGATCGTCGACCCGGTCGCCGGACAGTTCCGCCTGCCCGAGGGCGCCGGCCTCGGCCGGGACCCCGACCCGGACGTGGTGCGCGAATACCGCGTGCGCGACTGAGCGCGCAGCGCTCAGCGGCCCTGGCCCTCGGCCGCGCGTATCGCCTGCCACACGCGCTGCGGCGTTAGCGGCATGTCGAGGTGATCGATGCCGTACTCGTCGAGGGCGTTCAGCACCGCGTTGACGGTGGCCGGCGGGGCGGGAATGCAGCCTGCCTCGCCGCACCCCTTTATGCCCAGCGGGTTGGTGCTCGGCGGTGCGTCCTCGTAGAGATCGATGTCGAAGGCGGGCAGGTCGTCGGCGCGCGGCAGGCAGTAGTCCATCAGCGACGCCGACATGAGCTGCGCGTCCTCGTCGTAGACGCAGCGCTCGAGCAACGCTTGCCCGAGGCCCTGCGCGACCCCGCCCATGACCTGGCCACGCACGATCATCGGGTTGATGATGCGACCGAAGTCGTCCACCACCGTGTAACGCAGCGGCGTGACGGCGCCGGTGTCGGGATCGACCTCCACCTCGACGACGTGGCAGCCGTTGGGGTAGGTGTAGTGCTCGCGCTCGTATTCGGCGGACTCGGTCAGGCCCGGCTCCAGCCCGGGGGGGCGGCGATCGGCATCGAAGGCGACCTCTACCACAGTGTCGAGGCCGACGGCGCGGTCGGTGCCCGCGATGCGCAGCCTCGGCGTGTCGCCCGTGGCGTCGTACTCCACGTCCTGCGTGGCGGCCTCCAGCAGATGGGCGGCAATGCGGCGGGCCTTCTCGATGATGCGCTCGCTGGCGCGCACGACGGCGCTGCCGCCTATCTGCAGCGAGCGCGAGCCACCGTGGCCGCCGCCGGAGGGCAGGTCGGCCGTGTCGGCCTGGCGATAGACGATGCGCTCGGGTGGGATGCCGAGACGTTCGGCGAGGATCTGCGCGAACACGGTTTCGTGGCCCTGGCCGTTGGACTGGGTACCCACGTAGAGCGTCACCGTGCCGTCCTCGCCAAAGGCAATGCGCGCGTTCTCTCCCGGCTGACCGAGGGTCGACTCGAGGTAGTAGGCCATGCCGAGCCCGCGACGTCGTCCCCGTCGCCGCGACTGCGCCTCGCGCTCGGCGAATCCCTCGACGTCGGCAAGGGCGAGCGCCCTGTCCATGACACTGGCGAAGTCTCCGCAATCGATGAGAATGTCGGCGCCGTTGCGATAGGGCAGGTTCTGCGGGCGGATGAGATTGCGCCGCCGCAGCTCGGTCGCATCGACGCCGAGCGTGCGTGCGGCCCGCTCGACGACACGCTCGATGATGTAGGCCGCTTCGGGGCGCCCGGCACCCCGATAGGCGTCCGTCGGCACGCTGTTGCTGTACACGCCACGCACGCGCAGGTAGATGGCGGGGATCTCGTAGGCGCCACCGAGCGTGGACGCCGTGGCGCCGGTGGGAATAAAGGGACCGAAGGACGAGAGGTAGGCGCCGAGATCGGCCACCGTGTCGATCTCGAGTGCCTTGAAACGCAGGTCCGCGTCGAGAGCGAGCCGCACAGCGTTGCGCTGGTCGCGTCCCTGGACGTCGGAGAGAAACGATTCGACGCGCGTGTTGAGCCACTTGACCGGCTTGCCGAGTCGCTCCGCGGCGAACAGGACCATGACGTGCTCGGGCTGCAGCATGTTCTTGCAGCCGAAGCCGCCGCCGACGTCGGGCGCTACCACGCGCACCGATTCGGGCGGGCAGCCGAAGACGACATTGGCGAGGTCGTTGCGGAAGCCGAACACCCCCTGGACAGAGCCTTCCAGCAGCCGCTCGCCGCTGGCGGCGTCGTAGTGCCCGATGGCGCCGCGCGGCTCGATGGGATTGGGCACCAGGCGGTTGTTGTACAGCGAGACCTCGACCACATGCGCGGCGTCGGCAAATGCGGCCCTCACGGCCTCCGCGCTGCCGGTTTCCCAGTCGATGCCCACGTTGCCGGCGGCATGGTCCCACACCAGTGCCGCGCCGTGGGCGAGCGCCACCGCGGCGTTAGGCACGACCGGCAGCGGCCGCAGGTCCACCTCGATGCGCTCGAGCGCGTCTTCGGCCTGCGCTCGCGTGGCCGCCACCGCCATGGCGATCGGCTGGCCCGCGTAGCGCACGCGCCCCACGGCGAGCGCCGGATAGGGCGGACGGTAGATGGGCGCGCCGTCGCGGTTGCTGAGCGGCGGGCGCAGCGGAATGTTGCCGTAGCCGGAGTGTTCCCAGTCGGCACCGGTGAACACGGCGATGACCCCGGGCGCACCCTCGGCGTCGCGTGCGTCGACGGCGTTGATCTGCGCGTGCGCCTGCGGGGAGCGCAGAAAGGCCGCGTGGACGACGCCGGGTGGCTCGAGATCATCGAGGTAGACGCCCGCGCCGGTGAGAAAGCGCCGGTCCTCTTTGCGACGCATCGCCTGTCCGAATCCGAATTGGGCCATGGGCCGGTTCTCCTGTGACTGTGCGTTGCCGTACCCCGTAAACCCGGGTCGCCGCCGGCCGCCGCGCGCCGCAGGGCGCGGTCGCGAGCGTCACGGATGTCGTGAGCCGGGCCGCGGCACGGGTCGGAATGAAGTGCGTCGGAGTCGTCCGCGGCGAGCCGTCACGGCGGGTGTCGGTGCCTGCGCGGCCTGCCGCCGACGGCGGTCTCGGCGGGGCGCAACGTTAGCACAACCGCGGCGTCGCCGCGACGCAGCCCCGGCGGCGCGGTCCTGGGCAAGCGGGGCTGCCGCTAAAGCAACAGGCGTCGGGGGTTGTGCGCGAGGCGCTGCAGTTCTTCGAGAAAAAGGGCTGCGAGCCGGCGGTCAGCCACGCGGGCGTCGACCCGCAGCGTGCAGGAGACGGTGTCCGCGGCGCCCGGGCTCGGCGGCAGGTCCACGCTCAGCAGGGTCGTGGGCGCCGGCTGCGGGTCGAGAATGCCGGCGGATGGAGTCGCGGGCTGCACCGTCAGCGCCGGGCGCTCGCCGCCCCGCGGGCCGGCGTCCCCGCCCGTGCCGGGTGCGAGCGCCGCGGCGGCGCTTAGGTCGCTCAGCCCGCGGCGATCGGCGTCGTGGAACACGAGGGTCGTCACGCCCTCGCCGCACGTCGTGGCGAGGCCGATGTGGACAGCGTCGTGACGCACCACGGCGTCGGAACGCCAGGATGCGTTCAGGGCCGGGAGCCGTGCCAGTGCCGTCGCCGCCAGCTTGACCAGTAGGGCGGCGAGCGATACGCGTCCCTCGCTCTCCGGCTCCCGGTTCAGAACCTGCTCCAGCGCCTGCAGCTCCGCCAGCGGCAGGCGCGCCGAGGCCTCGATGCGGGCCTGCGCCGCCGCCGACAGGGCCGGGCCTGGCGCAGCCGGCGGCGCAGGCGTGTGCGCGCCCACATGGCGCTTGACGTCCGTCGCCAGCACCCGTCCGTCGCTGCCGCTGCCGGCGACGGACGCGAGATCGATGCCCGCTTGATGCGCCATGTGACGCGCCAGCGGGCTGGCGGCGCGGTCGTCCTGCGACGCCGCGGCCCCCCCCTTGTCCCGTGCCCCTGCCGAGGTCATTGCTCCAGGAACGCGCGGGCGCAGGCCTGCAGTATGGAGTGCGTGTCTATGCCGTGGTGGCGATAGAGCTCGGGCACGCTGCCGGACTGACCGAAGCGGTCGACGCCGAGGGGGTGGACGCGGTGCCCGCGCACGGACCCGAGCCAGGCGAGCGTCGCCGGGTGGGCGTCGACGAGCGTGACCAGCGTTGCGTGCGGCGCGAGCGGCGCCAGCAGTCGCTCGACGTGCGCCGTGCCGTGCGCATCGCCGCGGGCGTCGGCACGTCGCGCCTGCTGCCAGCCGCGGTGCAGCCGATCGGCCGAGGTCACCGCGAGCACACCGGCCCCGGGCAGGTCCTCGAGCAGGGCCGCATGGGCCTGCAACGCCTCTGTCGCCACGGCACCGCTGTAGACGATGGCGAGCGGCGCACCCGCCGCGGGCTCTCGAATCCAGTACCCACCGCGGATGACGGCGTCGGCCAGGGACGTCGTCATGTCGCGCTGCGGCTGCTGCAGCGCGCGCGTGCTCAGGCGCAGATACACCGAGCCGCCGGCGGCGTCTTCGAGCAGGTCATCGGCGACGGGCGCGGACCCGTCGCGCTGCATGTACTCGAAGGCCCATGCCATGATCGCGGCTAGCTCGTCGGCGAATGCCGGTTCGAACGAGGCCAGTCCGTCCTGGGTGAGACCGATCATCGGCGTGCCGATGGACTGGTGGGCGCCGCCCTCGGGCGCCAGCGAGATGCCCGAAGGCGTCGCCACGAGCAGAAAGCGCGCGTCCTGGTAACAGGCGTAGTTGAGGGCGTCCAGCCCGCGCTGGATGAAGGGGTCGTAGAGCGTGCCCACGGGCAGCAGGCGCGCGCCGAACAGCGAGTGCGACAGGCCCAGCGCCGCCAGCAGCAGGAACAGGTTGTTCTCGGCGATGCCGAGCTCGATGTGCTGACCCTGGGGCGCGCCCTCCCAGCGCTGCATGGAGGCGACCTGTTCCGCGGCGAACGGGTCGTGCCGGCCTTCGCGGTCGAAGACCCCCTTGCGGTTGACCCAGCCGCCGAGATTGGTCGAGACGGTGACGTCGGGCGAGGTGGTGACGATGCGCCGTGACAGCTCGTCGTCGCCGCGCGCGAGTGCCGCCAGCACTCGTCCGAAGCTCTCCTGGGTCGAGACCGGGCGCGCGGTCGAGGCGCGCGGCAGGCGTGGCACCTCGAGGGGCGGCGGCGTGCGCCGGCGGTCGCGCTCGCGCGCGAAGGGGACTTCGTCGAGGAACGCCTGCAGCGCCGCCGGCGGCGGCTCGAGGCCGGCGAAGGGCTCCCACTCGGCGCCGTCGGGGATCGCCATGCGGCGCTTGAAGATGGCCATCTGCTCCGGGCTCATGAGGCCGGCGTGGTTGTCCTTGTGGCCGGCGAAGGGCAGGCCGTAGCCCTTGATGGTGTAGGCGATGAAGCACGTCGGCGCGTCGTCCTCGACGCTCTCGAAGGCCTCCACCACACTGTGCATGTCGTGGCCCCCGAGATTCGTCATCAGCGCCGCCAGTGAGTCCTCGTCGTGTGCGTCGAGCAGCGCACGCACGCCGGCGACGTTACCGATGTCCCGCAGCAGGTGCTCGCGCCACGCGGCCCCGCCCTTGAACACCAGTGCCGAGTAGAGATCGTTGGGGCAGTCGTCGATCCAGCGCTTGAGCGCGTCGCCGCCGGGACGCCGAAACGCCTCGCGCAGGCGCATGCCGTATTTGATGGTGATCACGCGCCAGCCCATGTTGTGGAAGAGCTGCTCGAAACGCCCGAAAAGCCGGTCCGTGACGACGGCATCGAGACTCTGGCGGTTGTAGTCGATCACCCACCACAGATCCCGCAGGCGGTGCTTCCAGGACTCCAGCAAGGCCTCGAACACGTTGCCTTCGTCGAGCTCGGCGTCGCCGACCAGAGCCACCATGCGCCCGCGACCGGGCGGCGACGGCAGCCACTGCTTGGCGTCGAGGTAGTCCTGCACCAGGCTCGCGAAGGCGGTCATCGCCACCCCCAGGCCGACCGAGCCCGTCGAGAAGTCGACGTCGTCAGCGTCCTTGGTGCGGGACGGGTAGGACTGTGCGCCCCCCATGGCGCGGAAGCGCTCGAGCTTGTCGCGGCTCTGCCGGCCCAGCAGGTACTGGATGGCGTGAAACACCGGGCTCGCGTGGGGCTTGACCGCGACGCGATCCTGGGGCCGCAGCACGGCGAAGTACAACGCCGTCATCAAGGTCGCCAGCGACGCACTCGACGCCTGGTGGCCGCCGACCTTGAGACCGTCGCTGCTCGCGCGCACGTGGTTGGCGTGGTGGATCGTCCACGCGGAGAGCCACAGGACCTTGCGCTCGAGCGAGCGCAGCATGGCGAAACGCTCGGCGGCGGCGTCGCTCGGGGAGAGCGCTCTCGGCAGCGCGGAAGGCATCACGGCGTGCTGGACATGGGCGGGCATTAGTGTACCGACGGCGCTCGGAAATGTCCTTGCCTAGTTGCGCACGAATCGGCCATTGTTGGGTAATTCTTCTTTAAAAATCGTTTTTTACAAAACTTTCTTTCATCAACATTCTCTGCAAAGCACGGCTGACACTACCGGGGGCAGCGGCGACGTGTTGCCTTATCGCAGGCGCTCAGGGATGATCCCCGCTCGCCGCGACGGCCCGCGGCCGGCCGGCACCAGCAAGCAGGACGAAATCGCAATGTCACAGTCAGCCTCATTCGACATCGCGCCCGGGTTGCGCGTCGTGGTCACCGCCGGCGCGGCCGGCATCGGCCGGGCGATCGCGACGGCATTTGACGCTCACGGCGCGCGGGTGCACGTCTGCGACATCGCCGAGGACACGCTTGCCGATTTTCGCGCCGAGTATCCTGACATCGGCACCACCCGCGCCGACGTCGCCGAGGTGGCACAGGTCGATCAGCTGTTCGCCGAGGCGGCCCAGGCCCTCGGCGGCCTCGACGTGCTGGTCAACAACGCCGGCGTCGCCGGCCCCACCGCGCGCGTCGACTCGATCTCGCCGCAGGAGTGGGATCGCACCGTCGCCGTCAACCTGAGCGGTCAGTTCTATTGCGCGCGCCGTGCGGTGCCGCTGCTGCGCGAGGCCCGCGAGGGGGCCATGATCAACATCTCGTCGGTTGCCGGGCGCCTCGGGTTCGCCTTCCGCACGCCGTACGCGGCCACGAAGTGGGCCGTGGTCGGATTCACGCAGAGCCTCGCCAAGGAGCTCGGCCCCGAGGGCATCCGCGTCAACGCGATCCTGCCCGGTATCGTCGAAGGCCCGCGCATCGAACGTGTCATCGCCGCGCGTGCCGAGGCGCTCGGCATGAGCTACGAGGCCACTCGCGAGCAGTCGCTCGACAACGTATCGTTGCGGCGCATGGTCGCGCCCGCGGACGTCGCCAGCATGGCGCTGTTCCTGTGCTCGTCGGGGGGGCGCAACATCAGCGGCCAGGCGTTGAGCGTGTGCGGCAACGTGGAGACCATCTGAGCCGGCCGGGAGCGCCTGCGCCTCGGCGGGGGCGCGCCCTCGAGACAAGCCAGACAGGAGTAGCAAGCACATGGCTGCCAACCGCAAAGTGATCATCACCTGCGCTGCGACGGGCTCGATCCATACCCCGAGCATGTCCCCGCACCTGCCGCTGACGCCCGCGGACATCGCGCAGCAGTCGATCGACGCGGCCGCTGCCGGCGCCGCCATACTGCACCTGCACGCGCGCGAACCCG
>JABAHS010101934.1_pt4 | contig 34673 bp, 21 predicted proteins | sample 7062111 | NCBI WGS metagenome assembly JABAHS01 (sample SAMN14534600, study PRJNA622989) | marine sediment metagenome | biome: marine biome [ENVO:00000428]; feature: marine pelagic biome [ENVO:01000023]; material: deep marine sediment [ENVO:00002113]; isolation source: pool of 4 deep marine... | reverse complement strand
GCGAGACCGACCCCCATGGCGCTCAGCCTGTCCAGGGCATCGAGGGTCGCCTCGGTATTCTCCATGATGGCGCTCTCCGTGATCTCGAGCACCAGCGCGCTCGGATCCAGGCCGGTATCGGTGAGGGCGCTGCGAACGAGGGCGCTCAGATCCCGTTGCCAAAACTGGCGGGCCGAGATGTTGACGGACACGGTGACCGGTGCAAGGCTCTGTTCGCGCCAGCGCTTGTTCTGCGCACAGGCTTCCCGCAGGACCCATTCCCCGATAGCCGCGATCAGCCCCACGTCCTCGGCGATGGGAATGAAACGAGCGGGCGCGACCCGGCCCAGCTCCGGACTGTCCCAACGCAAGAGCGCCTCCATTCCCGTGATACGCCGTTCGGCGATGCTCATTTGCGGCTGGTAGTGCAGCGTGAACTCTCCGGCATCCAGTGCGCCCCTGAGGTGCTTGTGGATGAGGAGCCGGTCCGCGGCCCTGGCGTTCAGCTCCGAAGTGTAGAACTGGTAGTTGTTGCGCCCCAGCGCCTTGGCGTGATAGCAGGCGGCATCCGCATTGCACATCAGTGTCGGGATGTCCGTGCCGTCCCCGGGGTACACGGCAATGCCCAGGCTGGCGCTGGCGAAGATTTCCGAGTCCCGTACTTCGAATGCACCGGCCAAGGCCTGGATGGTGCGCTCGGCATATCGGCGAAGCTGCTCCGGCCCGGTGACGTCTTCCACGATGAAGGCAAACTCGTCGCCGCCCAGGCGCGCCACCGTGTGATGCGCCTCCACACAGCCGGTGAGGCTCTGGGCCACGCGTTGCAGCAGCTCGTCGCCCCCACCGTGCCCGAGGGTGTCGTTGATGAGCTTGAAGCGGTCGAGATCCAGGAACATGACCGCCGTCTGGCTGGCGCCGCGCCGGGCTTTCACGATCGCATCCTTTAGTCGGCCTTGATAGTAGGTGCGATTTGGCAGCCCGGTCAGGGGATCGTGTGTGGCCAGATGCTCGAGTCGCTGCTGTGCGCGTTTCAGATCGGTGATATCGGTGTGGATGCCGATGGAGCCTCCCTCGCGCGTGCGGTACTCGCTCACCCGGATGAAGCGCCCGTCGGCGAGGTGCACGACGAACGGGCCCCGCGGCTCGCGGTGTCGACTGACTCTCTCCCGGAAGAGATCATCGTTGCGGTCTGCGACCCCCTTGATCAAACCCTTGCCCACCATGTGCCGTGCGATGTCGTCGAAATGAACGCCCGGCTGGGTGAACTCGCCGCCGTCGGGGTAGATCTCGCGAAAGCGTTGGTTGCACAGGACCAGCCGGTCGTGGGCATCGTAGAGCGCGAAGCCCTCGCTGATGACGCCGAGCGAGTCCGCGAGTCGCTTGCGTTCGAGCCCGAGACGCGCCTGTGCCTCGCGCTGGCGAACGAAGAGCACGACGACCCCGATGGCGAAGACGCCGAAGACCGCGAGATACATGACCAAGCTGTCACGAAAGCGCTCGATGTGACGGGTCTCGGCGCCGATCAGCTCGATCGCGACGCCGTTGGCTTGATCGAAGAGTCCGCGGACGCGCTGGTAGGCTTCCCGGGTGCGGATGGCCACGAGCTCGAGCACCACCGCGGAGGCGGGCCCGTGGTGCCGCAGCCCCTGTGTCAGCCAGCGTTCCACGTCCTGCAGCGCGGGATTGAGCACCGCATGGGTCGCAGAGGCGCCCACGAGATTGTCGAAGTTGTAAGTCAGACGGATCTGCTGCAGGCGCCGCTGTGTCGTGTGCAGCTTGCGCAGCACGGAGCCATCCCGTGCTCGTTCCGGATCCAGCCGCGCGGTCTCCACCGCGCGCAACAGATCCGACAGGTCGTGCACGATGTAGGAGATGTCTTGCTGCTGCTCGAGGACCTGGGCCGGGAGCGATTCGCGCAGCTCGGTCATGCTTCGGTGCACGAACAGCGCGATGGCCAGCGAGGCCCCGATGACCGTCAGCACGACGAAGGCTTCGAGACCCGGCAGACGGCGCGTCCGATCGCCGCGCGACCCGGTGCTGCGACGTCTCACTCCGCCGGCTCGCTGGTGGCGGGAAGCACGCCGGCCTCGCGATAGAAGCGGGCCGCGCCCGGGTGCAGAGGCACGGCCACTCCGGAGACGGCGTTCTGCAGCCGAATGGCATCCCCCTTGGGGTGACCCTCGGAGAGCCGTTGCAGTGTTCGCGTGCTCCACAGGCTCTTGGTGATCCGGTAGACGAGCCCTTCGTCGAGCTTGGCGTTCACCAGCAGCTGAGCGCCGACCTGCAGCGTGGACGTCTCGGGAATCCGCGGGTAGGTGCCCGCCGGGATGGAGCCCGGTGCGAAGAACGGGTTCATCTGCGTCGCGCGCCGCGCCGGCGCTCCGTCGATGGGGATGAGCCCGGCACCGGTGCCCGCAGCCAGGCGCAGGACCGATTTGGCCGGGTAGCCGCCCACGATGAAGAACGCGTCCAGCTTGCCCTCCACCAGCAGCTCGGCGGCGAACTGGGGCTTCAGGTAGACCGGCTTGAGCTGCGACTCTGCGAGGCCGTAGGCGTCGAGCACGAGCCGGGCGTCAACCAGCGTTCCCGAGCCGGGCTCATCCAACGAGACGCGCCGACCGGCAAGCGCTGCCACCGAGCGCAATGCGCTGCCACTGCGCGTCACCAGGTGCACGCTCTCCGGGTACAGGCTGGCGACGGCTCGCAGCTCGGGATGATTGCCCTGGTCGGCGAAGATCTCGGTCCCGGTGTAGGCCCAGTACGCGACATCCGCCTGCACGAGGCCCGCCTCGATGGCGCCGGCCGTGATGGCCTTCACGTTGGACACCGAGCCGTTGGAGAGCTGGGCCACCGCGAGCAGACCGGGTACGCCGCATTCCCCGCTCGGGGGGCACGGCGGGGAGCCGCCGCTGATGGCGTCGGCGATGAGCGTGCCGATGGGGTAATAGGTGCCTTGCTGTCCGGCGGTGCCGATGCGAAAGAGCGTGTGCGCCGTCTCGAAGGCGTGGCTGGCCGAAGCCACGCCGAGGGCAACGGCGAGGGTGAGTGCGGGCATGAGGCACCTTCGCCTCCCTGCTCGCAAGTATGCCTGCGCGGCGCCGATCGCGGTGGCGGGTGACATGGAAGAACCCGTCTGCTTCTCGGGACATCGATAGGATAAGGATAGCGGACGGTGGTCAAAAAACTTTCACCAGCCACGGCCCCGGAGGCCACCCTTCGACCGCCGACGCATGCTCCGGGATCGTCCCCCCGGGTGAAGGAAGCCCGTTCCGCGGTCGGTCCTCAGGCCCGCAGTACCTTCCCCGGGTTCATGAGATTATTGGGATCCAGCGCCTGCTTGACGGCGCGCATGACGCTCACCGCCTCGCCGTGCTCCGCGATGAGGCAGTCGAGCTTGCCGAGGCCGATGCCGTGCTCGCCGGTGCAGGTGCCGCCGAGAGACAGCGCGCGATGCACCAGGCGTTCGTTGAAGGCCTTGGCTTCGCTCACCTCCGCCGCGTTATCCGGGTCGATGAGGATGATCAGGTGGAAGTTCCCGTCGCCCACGTGCCCGACCAGGGTCACCGGCATGGACAGAGCGTCCATGTCCTTTCGCGTCTCCGCGATGCACTCGGCGAGGCGCGAGATGGGCACGCACACGTCGGTGGCCATGGCGCGTGCCCCGGGCCGCAGCGCCAGCGACGCGAAGTAGGCGTCGTGGCGCGCCTGCCACAGGCGCGTCCGATCTTCGGTCTGCGTGGCCCAGGCGAACTCGGTGCCGCCGTGGTCGGCGGCGACGGCCTGCACCGTCTCGGCCTGCTCTGCGACCGCAGCGTGGGTGCCGTGGAACTCGAAGAAGAGCGTGGGTGCTACGCAGTAATCCAGCTTCGAGTAGCGGTTGACGGCCTCCATCTGCAGATCGTCCAGAAGCTCGATGCGAGCCACGGGCACCCCCACCTGGATGGTCTCGATGACGGTCTTGACCGCTTCGTCCACGCTGGGAAACGGACACACTGCGGCCGAGATGGCTTCGGGGATGCCGTAGAGTCTGAGCGTCACCTCGGTGATGATGCCGAGGGTACCCTCGGAGCCCACGAACAGGCGCGTGAGGTCGTAGCCGGCGGACGACTTGCGCGCCCGGCGCGCGGTCTTGATGACGCGTCCGTCGGCGAGCACCACGGTCAGCGCCAGCACGTTGTCGCGCATCGTCCCGTAGCGTACGGCGTTGGTCCCGGAGGCGCGGGTGGCTGCCATGCCTCCGAGCGAGGCATCCGCGCCGGGGTCGATGGGGAAGAACAGCCCGGTATCGCGCAGGTGCGTGTTGAGCTGCCTTCGGGTGACCCCCGCCTGAACGGTGGCGTCCAGGTCCTCGGCGTTGACCTCCGGGATGGCGCTCATCTGACTCAGGTCCACGCAGACGCCGCCCTGCACGGCGAGGACGTGGCCTTCCACGGAGGTCCCGGTGCCGAAGGGGATTATCGGGGTGTGGTGGCGTGCGCAGGCCTTGACCACGGCGCTGACCTCCTCGGTGCTGTGCGGGAACGCCACCGCCTCGGGCGGCGTGGGTCTGAAATACGACTCGTCGCGCCCGTGCTGCTCGCGCACCGCCTGCGTGGTGGTGAAACGATCGCCCAGCAGCCCCTTCAGCTCGTCGAACAGGCGGGCTCTCTCGGCGGGTAGCGCGGTCATGGCAGCCTCCCTCGCGGGGCAATCGGACTCAGACACCCCGTTTTCGTACGGATATCGGCCATGTTACCCCCCGCAACGGTGTCTGACCCGAATTTTCGCGTTCTTTGCCCAACAGCGGCCAAGCGGGCGGGCTTGCTCCACCTCCGCGGGTTCCGGGCATGCGCCTCTTCGTCGCGAGTCCCGAACCGGCCCTGCCGCGTGGAGTACACGCGGCGCCGGGCCGTGCCGCCGTAGGAGCGAACATGTTCGCGAACTGCTGCGCTCGGCGAAGGCATGATTCGCGGGCCAACGGCCGCTCCTACGGAGGCTCGACCGGCGCCGCAGGAGTGAGCTTGTTCCCGAACCGAGCGAACCGGGTCAGTCGAGGAGCCGCTTGAGGCTGTAGAGGGCCTCGAGCGCCGCGCGCGGGGAGAGGGTATCGGGATCGAGGGCGGCCAGCGCCTCGATGAGGGCCGCTTGGGGTGGGTTCGTCCGGGGCTCGGAGAAGAGCCCGTACTGGACGTCCTCGCCCGCGGGCTCGGCGCGGGGCGCGCCGGCTTCGAGATCCTCCAGCATGCGACGCGCCTGCCCGATCACCGTGCCCGGGATGCCTGCGAGTGCGGCCACCTGGAGTCCATAGCTGCGGTTCGCCGGGCCCTCGCGCACGCGGTGCAGGAACACGATGCGGTGACCGTGCTCCACTGCATCCAGGTGCACGTTAGCGACGCCGGGCAGGCGCTCCGCCAGCTCGGTGAGCTCGAAGAAATGGGTCGCGAACAAGGTGAAGGCGCGCACCTTGCGGGCCAGGTGGGCGGCGCACGCCCAGGCCAGGGACAGTCCGTCGTAGGTACTGGTGCCGCGGCCGATCTCGTCCATCAGCACCAGGCTCTGCGGTGTGGCGTTGTGCAGGATGTTGGCGGTCTCGGTCATCTCCACCATGAAGGTGGAGCGTCCGCCGGCGAGGTCGTCCGCCGCGCCGATGCGCGTGAAGACGCGGTCGATGGGCCCGATGCACGCGCGCTCGGCGGGCACGTAGCTCCCGATGTGAGCCAGCACCACCATGAGGGCGCTCTGGCGCATGTAGGTGGATTTTCCGCCCATGTTGGGCCCGGTGATGACCAGCATGCGCTGGGACTCGTCCAGGGTCAGGTCGTTGGCCACGAAGGGCTCTTCGAGCACCTGCTCGACCACCGGATGCCGTCCCCCGGTGATGGCGATGCCGGGTTCGGTCGTGAGCTCCGGCGCGCGCCAGTCGAGCGCGTCGGCGCGCTCCGCCAGGTTGGCGAGGACATCCATCTCGGCAAGCGCGCCGGCGCACACCTGCAGCGCCCGCAGGTGCCCGTTGAGGCGCTCGAGGAGATCATCGTAGAGGGCCTTTTCCCGCGCCAGCGCACGCTCGCGCGCACTCAGCACCTTGTCCTCGAAGCCCTTGAGCTCGGGCGTGACGTAGCGCTCGGCGCCCTTGAGGGTCTGGCGGCGCGTATAGTCATCGGGCGCGCGCGCCGACTGCCCCCGGCTGATTTCGATGTAGTACCCGTGCACGCGGTTGTATCCGACCTTGAGATTGGAGATGCCGGTGCGGGCGCGCTCGCGCGCCTCGAGGTCGATGAGGAACTGGCTCGTGTCGTCACTGAGACGGCGCAGCTCGTCGAGGTCCGGGTCGTAGCCGGGGGCGATGACGCCGCCGTCGCGCAGCGTCACCGGTGGACTCTCCACCAGGGCGCGCGCGAGCAGCTCGTGCAGCCCGGGAAACTCCGGCGCGCGCTCGAGGAGCTCGTGCACGAGCGGGGTGTCGACGTTTGCGAGAAGCCCCCGCAGCTCGGGCAGCGCGGCGAGGGCATGTCCGAGCTGCGACAGATCCCGCGGGCGCGCCGAGCGCAGCGCCACCCGGGTGAGGATGCGTTCCACGTCGCCGACCGAGCGCAACAGGCCGTGCAGCTCGGCAGTGACGCCGCTCTGGATCAGGGCGCCGACGCAATGATGGCGATATCGCAACCGTTCGCGGTCGCGGATGGGGCGTTGCAGCCAGCGAACGAGCAGGCGGCTGCCCATGGACGTGGCGGTGCGGTCCACGACTCCACTGAGGGTGTGGTGCGGATCCCCCGCGAGGCTCGCGCTGATCTCGAGATTGCGGCGAGTGGCGGGGTCCATGATGATGGCGTCCTCGCGCCGCTCCACGGTGATGCCCTGGATGTGGGGCAGCGCGGCGCGCTGGGTTTCCCGGGCGTAGTGGAGCAAACATCCGGCGGCGGCGATGGCGTGATCCATGCCTTCGCAGCCGAAGCCGGAGAGGTCCCGGGTGGCGAATTGCTGCGTCAGCAGACGACGGGCGCTCTGAACCTCGAAGCGCCAGGGTGGCTGGCGCCGCAGCCCGCGGGCGGCCTCGATGGCCGGGATGCGCGGGGCGTCCTCGCTCACCAGAAGCTCGGCGGGGCGCAGGCGCTCCAGCTCGGCCGCGAGGGCCTCCGGGTTCTCGAGCTCGGCCACGGTGAGGCGTCCGCCGCTGAGATCGAGCGCGGCCAGGCCGAGGCGCTGAGCATCGTGGTGCACCGCGGCCAGCAGGTTGTCGCGGCGCTCCTCGAGCAACGCCTCGTCCGTCACCGTTCCCGGCGTGACGATGCGCACCACCTGACGGTCCACCGGGCCCTTGGCGGCGGCGGGATCGCCCATCTGCTCGCAGATAGCCACCGATTCCCCCTGGCGCAGCAGCTTGGCGAGGTAGGGCTCGACCGAGTGGGCGGGCACCCCGGCCATCGGGATGGGCTCCCCGCCCGACTGCCCGCGCGCGGTGAGCGCGATATCGAGCAGGCGCGCCGCCGCGCGGGCATCGTCGAAGAAGAGCTCGTAGAAATCCCCCATCCGGTAGAACAGCAGCGTATCCGGATGCTCAGCCTTGATGCGGAGGTACTGCTGGATGACGGGGGTATGGGTTGGGCTTTTCACGGTCGCCATCGCGCCCAGTGTATCGAAATGCCCCGATCCCGACTATCGCTCTTGAACGATGAGCGGACGGCCCCATATTGCTCCCAGAGCCGGCGATCGCACCCGTGTGCATGGGCTGCGCACACGAGCCATTCGCGGCGCAGGGCGGTCGTCTTGCAGCAGCGAAGTAGCGTCGCCGGCGATGGCGAAGACGGGGCGAGAAGAAGGTTTTGACATGAGCACGCAGACGCAAAAAGAAACGCTCGATTTTCAAGCCGAGGTCCGACAGGTCCTGGACCTCATGGTCCGCTCTCTCTACAGCAACAAGGAGATTTTTCTCCGTGAGCTGATCTCCAACGCGTCGGATGCGGCCGACAAACTTCGCTTCGAGGCGCTCTCCAACGACGAGCTCTACGAGGGCGATCCCGACCCGCGGATCCGGGTGGGGTTCGACAAGGAAGCGCGCACCATCACCGTCAGCGACAACGGTGTCGGCATGAGCCGTGCGGAGATCATCGAGCATCTCGGCACCATCGCCAAGTCCGGTACCCGTCAGTTCTTCCAGGCGCTCACCGGCGATCAGGCCAAGGACGCGCAGCTCATCGGACAGTTCGGCGTAGGCTTCTACTCGTCGTTCATCGTCGCGGACAAGGTAACGGTGACGAGCCGCCGGGCGGACGTCTCGCGCGGCGAGGGCGTACGTTGGGAGTCGAGCGGTGAGGGGGATTTCACCGTGGAGACCATCGACAGGCCCAGGCGCGGGACGGAGGTCGTTCTGCATCTGCGCGAGGGCGAGGACGAGTTCCTCGACGCATCGCGGCTGCGCGCCATCATTCGCAAATACTCCGATCACATCTCGCTGCCCATCCTCATGCCCAAGGAGGGTGAGAGCGGGGAGGAGGAGACGGTTAACACCGCGACCGCGCTGTGGGCTCGCTCCAAGAACGAGCTCGAGGAGAGCGATTACCACGAGTTCTACAAGCACGTCGCCCACGATTTCGAGGCGCCGCTCGCCTACACTCACAATCAGGTCGAGGGGACGCTCGAGTACACGTCCCTTCTGTTCATCCCTTCGCACGCGCCCTTCGATCTCTGGGATCCCCACAGCCATCGCGGCGTCAAACTTTATGTGCGGCGCGTCTTCATTACGGACGACGCCGAGCAGCTGATGCCCGCTTATCTGCGCTTCGTGCGCGGTGTCATCGATTCGAACGATCTGCCGCTCAACATCTCGCGTGAGATGCTGCAACGGAACAAGCAGATCGAGGCCATCCGATCGGGGTCGGTGAAGAAGGTGCTGGGTCTGCTCGAGCACATCGCTGAGCACGATCCCGAGCGATATGCGAAGTTGTGGAACGAGTTCGGTCGCGTGCTCAAAGAGGGCATCGTGACCGATCCCAAGAACCAGGATCGGGTCGCGAAGCTGTGCCGCTTCGCCTCCACGCATGCGGAGGGTTCCGAGCAGACCGTATCGCTCGACGACTATGTCGAGCGTATGAAGGAGGGGCAGGAGCACGTCTACTATCTGACGGCGGAGAGCTTCCCTGCGGCCAGAAAAAGCCCGCACCTCGAGATCTTTCGCGAGCGCGGCATCGAGGTGCTGTTGCTGACCGATCCCGTGGACGAATGGGTGGTGTCTCATCTGCAGAGCTATCGCGACAAGCCGCTCAAATCCGTCGCCAAGGGCGAGCTCGATCTGGGCCAGCTCGAGGACGAGGCGGAGCGCGAGAAGGCCAAGCAAGCCGGTGATGAATATCGCGGGTTCGTCGAGAGCATCAGGAAGGCGCTGGGCGAGCGAGTGAAGGACGTACGCGTGAGCCACCGGCTCACCGCGTCGCCGGCATGCGTGGTCGCCGACGAGCACGAGATGAGCGCGCACCTCGAGCGCATCCTCAAAGCGACGGGGCAGAACGTGCCCGGATCCAAGCCTATCCTCGAGGTGAACCCGACGCATCCGCTGGTGGCGCGCCTGCACGCAGGCACCGACGCCGTGCACCTCGACGATTGGGCGAACATTCTCTTCGAGCAGGCGCTCCTGAGCGAAGGCGCCGCGCTCGAAGATCCGGCGGCGTTCGTGCACCGGCTCAATACGGTGCTGGTCGCGCTCGCGGAAGAGTCAGGCCGGGCGCCGGCGGTGAAGAAGACCGCCGCCAGGAAGAAGAAAAAGAAGAGCAGCAATCGTCGCGGGCGTGCGTCCAAGGCCCAGGAGTAGCCACGCGACAAGCCCGTTCGTTCGTCATGTCCGCTGAGCTCGACGAGCAGGCCCGCGAGGCGGTGGCGGGTCTTGCCACCGCGGGGGACTTTATCCGCTGGGGCGCGAGCCGCTTCAACGCGGCGGGGCTGTGCTTCGGGCACGGCACGGACAACGCCGTGGACGAGGCAGCGGTGCTCGTGCGACACGCGCTGCATCTCGATGCGGACATCCCGGACGCACTCCTGCACGGCGCACTGACGCAGAAAGAGAAGGAGCACGTGGTCGGCCTGCTCGTGCGCCGCATCGACGAGCGCATCCCGGCCCCGTACCTCACGCGCGAGGCCTGGTTCGCGGGGATGCCCTTCTACGTGGACGAGCGGGTGGTCATCCCCCGCTCGCCCATCGCCGAGTGGATCGAGCGAGGTTTCACGCCCTGGCTCTCGCCCGAGCGCGTGCGGCGGGTGCTCGACCTCGGCACGGGCAGCGGTTGCATCGCCATCGCGTGCGCCTTGCGCTTCCCCGAGGCGGTGGTGGACGCGGTGGATATCTCGTCGGATGCCCTCGAGGTGGCGCGTCGCAACGTCGACGAGTACGAGCTCGGGGATCGGGTGCGGGCGCTGCAAGCGGATCTGTTCGCCGCCGCGGTCGGTCCCTACGATCTCATCGTCAGCAATCCGCCCTACGTGGACCTCGAAACCCTGGCCTCGCTGCCCCCGGAGCACGGGCACGAGCCCCGCATCGGCCTCGATGCCGGCGAGGAAGGGCTCGCCTGCGTGTCGCGCATCCTGCGCGAGGCCGGCGGGTATCTCGCGCCCGACGGCGTTCTCGTGATCGAGGTGGGCCTGAGCCGCGCCGCGCTCGAGCGCGCGTTTCCGGAGCTGCCCTTCATCTGGCTCGATCTCGAGCGCGGCGGTGAGAACGTGTTTCTGCTGACGGCCGAGGAGCTGCGACCGTAGGGGGTCAGGTCTTGCAATGCCACATGGGCCGCGCGCGCGGCCCATGTGGCATTGCAAGACCTGACCCCCGTCTGCGTGCGGGCTAGAATGAACGCATGTCGGGCAATACCTTCGGCAGGCTGTTCGCGGTGACCACCTTCGGGGAAAGTCACGGCCCCGCGCTCGGTGCCGTGGTAGACGGTTGCCCGCCGGGTCTGGCGCTCGCCGAGGCCGACATCCAGCGCGATCTGGACCGGCGCCGGCCGGGTCAGTCGCGTTACACAACCCAGCGACGCGAGCCCGATCAGGTCCGGATTCTCTCCGGGGTGTTCGAGGGGCGCACCACCGGTACGCCCATCGGTTTGCTCGTCGAGAACGTCGACCAGCGCCCGAAGGACTACTCCCAGATCAAGGATGTCTTCCGTCCCGCGCACGCCGACTACACGTACCAGCAGAAGTACGGCTTTCGCGACTACCGCGGCGGGGGTCGTGCCTCTGCGCGGGAGACGACCATGCGCGTCGCCGCCGGCGCGATCGCCAGGAAGTATCTGTCCGAGCACTGCGGCGTGCGTATTCGAGGCTATGTCGCCCAGATCGGTTCCCTGTGCCCGCAGGCCTTCGATTGGGAGGAGGTCGAGCGCAATCCCTTCTTCTGCCCGGATGCGGCGCTGGTCCCCCGGCTCGAGGAGTATATCAACGCGCTGCGCAAGGAAGGTGAGTCCATTGGAGCCCGCGTCACGGTCATCGCTTCGGGCGTGCCGCCCGGCCTCGGGGAGCCGGCCTTCGACAAGCTGGATGCCGACATCGCCCATGCGCTCATGGGCATCAACGCTGTCAAGGGCGTCGAGATCGGCCAGGGCTTCGCCGTTGTCGAAAAGAAAGGTACGGAGCATCGCGACGAGATCACGCCCGAGGGATTCCTGAGCAACAACGCAGGAGGCACCCTGGGCGGCATCTCGTCGGGCCAGGACGTCGTGGCCAGCATCGCGCTCAAGCCCACCTCCAGCCTGCGGCTGCCGGGTCGCAGCATCAATGTGCGCGGGGAGGCCGTCGATGTCGTCACCCACGGCCGTCACGACCCCTGCGTCGGTATCCGGGCGACGCCCATCGCCGAGGCCATGCTGGCTCTCGTGCTGATGGATCACCTCCTGCGTCACCGCGCGCAGAACATGGATGTGCGCAGCGAGACGCCCGTGGTCCCGGCCCGGCGTCCCGTGGGACGATAGCTGTCTTTCAGGGGTAATCCGGGAGGCGCTTGAAGGCTCGCGGTCTGAGCGCAGCGCCTGCCTCGCGGGGACGCAGCGACATCGGCCCCGGGGGCGGCGAACGATGAGCCCACAGGTCTGTGCCGATTCGAATGCGTGGCGACCGTGACCTTCCCTACTGGCGTCTGTCGAGCTTCTATCTCCTCTACTTCGCCGCGCTCGGCGCCCTTATCCCCTATTTCGGGCTGTATCTGAAGTCCCTCGGACACGCCCCGGCCGCCATCGGCACGTTGATGGCGGTGCTGATGGGGACGAAGATCGTGGCGCCCAACGTCTGGGGATGGGTCGCGGACCGGCGCGGCGAGCGCGCGTCCCTGGTGCGCGCGGGAGCGCTGCTGGCCGCCGCCGGATTCGCCGGCGTGCTCGCCGGGAGCGGCTTCTGGTGGCTCGCGGGCGTGCTGGTGGTGTTCGGGTTCTTCTGGAACAGCGCGCTGCCCCAGTTCGAGGCCATCACCCTCAATCACCTCGACGCCCGCGCGCATCGCTACACGCGCATTCGCTTGTGGGGTTCCATCGGCTTCATCGCGTCGGTGGTGCTGGTGGGGCGATTGCTCGACGCCCAGGGCGAGGGCCTGCTGCCCTACGCGGTCCTCGTTCTCCTCGCCGGTATCTGGTGCGCGAGCATGCTCGTGCGTGAGCCGCGCAGCGCGCGCCAGCTTTACCGAGAGGAGGGCCTGCGGCAGGTGCTCGGTCGCCCCGAGGTGCTGGCGCTGCTGGCGGTGTGCTTCCTGATGCAGGCGAGCCACGGGCCTTATTACGCTTTCTTCTCCATCTATCTGCAGGACCACGGCTACAGCCGAACCCTCATCGGCGAGCTGTGGGCACTCGGCGTCCTCTCGGAGGTCGTGCTGTTCGCCTGCATGCACCGGCTGTTTGAGCGCTGGCGCCTGCGGGCGCTGTTTCTGGTCTGCTTCGCGCTCACCGGGGTGCGCTGGATCGTGGTGGCGCTATTCGTGGACAGCCTGCCGCTGCTCGTGGGCGCACAGGTCCTGCACGCGGCGAGCTTCGGCATCTATCACGCCGTCGCCATCCAGCTCGTTCACCGCTTCTTCGTGGGCCGACATCAGGGGCGCGGCCAGGCGCTCTACAGCAGCATGAGCTTCGGCGCCGGCGGCGCGGCAGGCAGCCTCGCCAGCGGATACCTCTGGAGCACATCGGGTGCGGTGGCGACCTGGTTTGCGGCCGCGGCGCTGAGTGGTGTCGCCTTTCTGATCGTCTGGCGCTGGATCGGCACAGGCGAGGCCGGCGAGGCCGCCGCGACCCGTCGGTGGGTGTAGACACGCCCTTCGTGTCAGAGAGCCCAGATCAACCCAGCCGTCGCGGCCCGGGCGGTGCACGACCGGGGTTTTGGGTACAATGAGACGGGTCTTGCAGGTGGAGCGGGAGATGAGCGGGCAGACGCTCTACGACAAGCTGTGGGCCGCTCACGAGGTCCGAGTCAACGACGACGGCACCAGTCTGCTCTACATCGACCGGCATCTCGTACACGAGGTGACGTCTCCGCAGGCCTTCGAGGGGCTGCGGCTGGCAGGGCGCAAGCCGTGGCGCGCCGACGCCAGCCTTGCAGTCTCGGATCACAATGTTCCCACCACCGATCGCACGGGCGGCATCACCGACCCCGTGTCACGCCTGCAGGTGGAGACGCTGGATCGGAACTGCGCCGAGTTCGGCATCACCGAGTTCCGCATGGAGGACCCGCGGCAGGGGATCGTGCACATCATCGGGCCCGAGCAGGGCGCAACCCTTCCCGGCATGACCGTGGTGTGTGGAGACTCGCATACGTCGACCCATGGTGCGTTCGCCACGCTGGCGTTCGGTATCGGTACCTCGGAGGTCGAGCACGTGCTGGCCACCCAGTGCCTGGTCCAGACGAAAGCGAAGAACATGCTGATATCGGTGGACGGAATGCCGGGGCGTGGCGTCACCGCCAAGGACATCGTGCTTGCCATCATCGGCGAGATCGGCACCGCCGGAGCTACCGGCTACACCGTCGAGTACGGCGGCGAAGCCATCCGCGCGCTTTCCATGGAAGGCCGCATGACGGTGTGCAACATGTCCATCGAGGCCGGGGCGCGTGCGGGATTGGTGGCGGCGGACGACCAAACCATCGAGTACGTGGCCGAACGGCCTTTGGCGCCGCGCGGAGAGCTCTGGGAGAGCGCGGTGCGCGCATGGCGTGATCTCAAGAGCGACGACGACGCGGCATTCGACCGCGTGGTACGTCTCGAGGCCTCGAGGATCGTGCCGCAGGTAACGTGGGGGACCTCGCCGGAGATGGTGGTGGCGGTGACGGGGCGCGTGCCCGACCCGAGCGCGCAGTCCGATGCCACCCGCCGTCGGGGCATGGAGAGAGCCCTCGAGTACATGGGCTTGAATCCGGGGACGCCGGTGGAGCAGATCGCTTTGGACAAGGTGTTTCTGGGCTCCTGCACCAACGCCCGCATCGAGGACCTGCGCGCCGCGGCCGCCGTGGTCAGGGGGCGCATGGTGGCGCCCAACATCAAGCTGGCCATGGTCGTGCCGGGCTCCGGTATGGTCAAGCGCCAGGCCGAGGCCGAGGGTCTGGACGAGATATTCCGCGCGGCGGGGTTCGAGTGGCGTGAGCCGGGTTGCTCCATGTGTCTGGCCATGAACGCAGATCGCCTGGAGCCGGGCGAGCGCTGCGCCTCCACGTCCAACCGTAACTTCGAGGGCCGGCAGGGTCACGGCGGGCGCACGCACCTCGTGAGTCCGGCCATGGCCGCCGCAGCGGCGGTGGCGGGTCACTTCGTGGACATACGGTTCTGGGACGGCTGAGCGAGCCGCACGCGATACCCAGCTTCTCTCATGCCGCGTGAGGCGATCGTGAGCTGGCCGATCGCGCTGCGCGTCTTCGTGCCGTTCGCCGCGGGCTATTTTCTCTCGTACGTCTACCGCACGGTGAACGCGGTCATCGCCCCCGATCTGAGGGCGTCGCTGGACCTCGATGCGGGCGCGCTCGGGCTGCTCACCAGCGCCTATTTCCTCGCCTTCGCCGCCTTCCAGCTTCCCCTGGGGCTGCTGCTCGATCGCTTCGGGCCGCGGCGCGTGGAGAGCGCGTTGCTGCTGGCGGCGGCGCTGGGTGCCTGCATCTTCGCTCTGGGCGATTCGGCGGGCACGCTCGTGCTCGGACGTGCTTGCATCGGGCTCGGGGTTTCCGCTTGCCTCATGGCCGCGTTCAAAGCCTTTGCATCGTGGTTCGAAAAGGTGCGCGTGCCCCTCGCCAACGGTTGCGTGATGGCGGCCGGCGGGCTCGGTGCCCTGACGGCGACGGCGCCGGTGGAGGTGCTGCTGCGCGTCATGGATTGGCGGGGACTGTTCCTGCTGCTGAGTTCGGGCACGCTGGTGGTCGCCGCTCTGATCTTCTTCGTCGTGCCCGAACGCCGGGATCGCGAGGCCGGCTTCGAGGAGCGCCTGCCCGCGCAGCTGCGCGAGCTCGGGCGCGTCTTCGCAAGCCCGCTCTTCTGGCGCATCGCGCCGCTCGCGACCGCCAGCCAGGCCAGCTTCATGGCCATCCAGGGGCTCTGGACGGGACCCTGGCTCGAGGACGTGGCGGGTCTGGGCCGCGCCCAGGTCGCGGGCCACCTGCTGGGCATCGCGGCCAGCATGATCGCGGGGTTCGTCGTCCTGGGCGTGGCGGCCGAGCGTCTGACGCGGCTCGGGGTGCGGCTGGTCACCGTGGCCGGGATCGGCATGGTTCTGTACATGCTCGCTCAGCTCGCGGTGGTGAGCGGCGCGGATGCACCGCCCCTCGTGCTCTGGGGGCCGTTCGGATTCTTCGGCACGACCGGGATACTCCTCTACGCGGTGCTCTCGCAGCGCTTTCCCGTGCGCGTGACCGGACGCGTGATCACGAGCCTGAACGTGCTCGTGTTCTCGGGGGCCTTTCTCGCCCAGTGGGGCCTCGGCACCGTCATTGGCCGCTGGACGCCGAGCGCCTCCGGCGCCTATCCGATGGCCGCCTACCAGAGCGCTTTCGGGGTGATGCTCGCGCTGCAGGTACTGACCTTCCTGTACTTCGTGTGGCCGCGCCGGCGTTCTGCAGCTCGCTTCTACTGAGCGCGCAAACGAGGGTCGAGACGGGCGTGGGAAGCAGCATCATGCACGCGCGCTCCCGTAAAGGTGGCCCCGGCGCAGGCCGAAATAGTGACCTATGGCTGAGGTGAACGCGGAGAGGAGGCACACCCGCTTGAGCTCGCTGCGAGCCGACACGCTGGCGTCGGCGAACGGGTCCGTCGCAATGCGCGCGCCGCATCTCGCAGCAGACGCCCGGGACAAGGCGGGCGCCGAGGCGGCGCCCGCGGCGGCGCGTATCGGTGCCGAGCAAGTCAGCCTCCTGTATCAGCAAGCGCCCCTCGGCCTGACGGTCAATCTCTTCATCGGCGTGCTCGCAGTCTGGCTGCTATGGACCGAGATACCGCACGCCCTCCTGCTGACCTGGTTCACCGTGATCGTGGTGGTGACGTTGCTCCGCGGGGGGCTCGTGTGCCGCTACCGCCAGGTGCGCCCGGCGCCCGAGGAGGCGGTCCAGTGGAGAATCTGCTTCGTCGTCGGAGTGGCGATGTCCGGCTTCGGTTGGGGGACGGCGGGATGGTTGTTCCCCCCCTACGGCGAGCTGGATACGCAGGTGATCATCGTTTTCTTTCTCGGCGGGATGGTGGCGGGTGCCATCCCCATGCTGGCCTGCGTTCTGCGCGCTTATCTCCTCTATCTCGGTACCACCATGCTTCCCGTGGTCGTGTGGTTCCATGTGCAATGGGACCCGATCCATCTAGCCATGGGGGTCATGATAACGATCTATTGCGCGGCCCTGCTGCTCACCGCGCGTCACTACAACGACACCATCATGCGTTCCCTGAGCCTTGCCTTCGAGAACGGCGATCTCATCAACAATCTCAAGCGCACGAACGAGTCGCTGGAAGCAAGCAACCGCAAGCTGGAGGCGGAGAAGGAGGATCGTGCCCACGCCGAGCTGGCGCTGCGCCAGAGCGAGGAGCGTTCGCGCACGCTGCTCGAGAACGCGCCCGTGTGCATCCACGAGATGGGCGTCGACGGTCGCCTGCAAGCGATCAATCCCGCCGGGCTGGAAATGCTGGGTATCGTCAACGAGCGGGACGTACGGGGCCGCTCGTACCTCGATCTCGTGCATCCGGAGGACCGCGAACGGGTATGCTCTCTACTCGCACGAGCCGCAGTGGGTCATCCTTGCGCATTCGAGTTCACTGCGAGCCAGGACGACATCAAGCGCGTGTTTGCGTGCAGTCTCATCCCTTTGCGGGGTGCGGGTAACAACGTCCAGCGCATCGTGGGCGTGACTCAGGACATCACCGATGCGCACCATCTCTCACAGCTCCTCTCTTACCACGCCAGCCACGACACGCTCACCGGGCTCGTGAATCGGCGCGAGTTCGAGAGCCGCCTGCAGAAGGCCCTGGAGTCTGCACGCCGAAATCAGTCGGAGCACGCTTTGTGCTATCTGGATCTCGATCAGTTCAAGATCATCAACGATACCTGCGGTCACGTGGCGGGTGACGCGTTGCTGCGTCAGCTCGGTCTGGTGCTGCAGGAGCACACCCGCAAGTGCGACCTTATCGCCAGGCTTGGAGGCGACGAGTTCGGTGTGCTCATGGAGGATTGCACGCCCGAGCACGCGCGGCGTCTTGCGCAGAAGATGCGCGACGCAGTCAACGGGTTCCGGTTCTTCTGGCAGGAAAGCAGCTTCGGCATCGGCGTCAGCATCGGCCTGGTGCCGATCACGGGGGCGACCGAGGGTATGACCGCATTACTGAGCGCCGCCGACGCTGCCTGTTACGCAGCCAAGGACCAGGGGCGCAACCGTATCCACGTATACCATGAGCACGACGCGGAGTTGGTGCGTCGCCATGGCGAGATGCAGTGGGTAGCTCGCATACAGCACGCGCTCGAGGAGAACCGCTTTCACCTCGCTTTGCAGTCCATCGTTCCGGTGGATCCCACGCGGCGCGAGGGTGCACACTATGAGCTGCTGCTGCGCATGGAGGACGACGACGGGCAGCCGATCCAGCCGGGTGAATTTCTGCCTGCCGCGGAGCGTTACAGCCTGATCGGAAGACTGGACCGTTGGGTGGTGAGGGCGGCGTTCGATTGGCTCGCGCGCCACGCGCGAAATCTGCCCGACCTTCATCTCTGCTGCATCAACCTCTCGGGTCAGTCCATCGACGACCCCGGGTTTCTCGACTACGTCGTGTGTCAGCTGGACGAGACGGGCGTCCCCGCCGACAAGATCTGCTTCGAGATCACGGAGACGGCCGCCATTGCGCAGCTATCGGGCGCCATGCGTTTCATGACCGCGCTTCGAGGTCGGGGCTGCCGCTTCGCGCTCGACGATTTCGGCAGCGGGCTGTCCTCTTTCGCCTATCTGAAGAACCTGCCGGTGGATTTTCTGAAAATTGACGGGGCGTTCGTCAAAGGGATCGACACGGATCCCATGGACCTCGCGATCGTACGCGCTATCCATGAGCTGGCTCGGGTCATGGATAAGCAGACCGTTGCCGAGTGCGTGTACGACGAGGCGGCGCTGGAAAAACTCCGCGAGATCGGCATCGACTACGCACAGGGCCACGCGTTCGGAGAACTTCGCCGGGCCGACGAGCTCGCGTCGTACTGAGCTGGAACGTTCGGCGTCTAGCACGAAGATCACGAAGGGCACGAAGTCATGCTCAGCTGCCCCGAAACGGCGGGGGTGATCTCCTGGATGCGGACCCCCGCGCTCACCCGCAGGCGTGGGTGGCGACGCTCTTCGTGAACTTCGTGCTCTTCGCGGTTATTGCGTCGTGCTTCGGGTTATGGCTTCTCGCCCACGCTGGTCCCGCCGACGGTCAATGCGTCCACGCGCAGGGTCGGCTGGCCGACGCCCACCGGTACGCTCTGGCCTTCCTTTCCGCAGACCCCGATGCCGGGGTCGAGCTGGAGGTCGTTGCCCACCATGCTCACGCGGGTGAGCACGTCGGGACCATTGCCGATGAGCGTGGCGCCCTTCACGGGATGGGTGATCCTGCCGTTCTCGATGAGGTAGGCCTCGCTCGCCGAGAAGACGAACTTGCCGTTGGTGATGTCCACCTGGCCGCCGCCGAAGTTCACCGCATACAGACCGCGCTCGACCGAGGCGATGATCTCCCCCGGATCGTATCGACCCGGGAGCATGTAGGTGTTGGTCATGCGCGGCATGGGCAGATGCGCATAGGACTCGCGGCGTCCGTTCCCGGTGGGCTTCGCGCCCATGAGCCCCGCGTTGAGCTTGTCCTGCATGTAGCCGGTGAGCCGCCCGTTCTCGATGAGCACCGTGCGCTGGGTCGGGGTGCCTTCGTCGTCCACGTTGAGCGAGCCTCGCCGCCTCGGCAGGGTGCCGTCGTCGACCACGGTGCACTGCTCGCTGGCCACGCGTTCGCCCATCCGTCCCGCAAAGGCGGAGCTGCCCTTGCGGTTGAAGTCGCCTTCGAGCCCGTGTCCGATCGCCTCGTGCAGAAGCACGCCCGGCCAACCCGGTCCAAGCACGACGGGCATGGTCCCGGCGGGAGCGTCCTCTGCTTCGAGGTTCACGAGGGCCTGCCGTACCGCCTCGCGCGCGTGCGCGAGGCCCCGATCCTCGGTCAGGAAGTAGGCATAGTCGAGGCGTCCTCCGCCGCCCGCTGCGCCGCGCTCGCGCCGCCGGCCCTGCTCGGCAATGACCGAGACATTCAAACGAACCAGGGGCCGGACGTCGCCGGCGAAGGTCCCGTCGCTCGCTGCTATCAGGACGGTGTTGTACTCGCCGGCGAGCGTGACGATCACCTGCTTGACTCGCGGGTCCTGGCGCCGCGCTTCGGCGTCGATGGCCTCCAGCAGCGTCACCCGCTCGGACTGGGACAGACTGAGGAGCGGATCGTCCGGACGATAGAGCTCCTGCACGCTGTGCCCGCGCCACGCCTGAAGCTGGCCGTGTCCGCCGCTGCGGGCGATGGCGCGCGCCGCCGTGGCGGCTTGCGTGAGGGCGGGCAGCACGATTTCGTCGGAGTACGCGAAGCCGGTTTTCTCTCCGCTGACCGCCCGTACACCCACGCCCTGCTCGATGTTGTGGCTGCCGTCTTTGACGATGCCGTCCTCCAGCACCCACGACTCGAAGCGGGTCGACTGAAAGTAGAGATCCGCCGCGTCGATATTGTGCTGAAGCAGCCGGTCGAGCGTGCCCTGGAGCTCTTCTTCGGTGAGCCCCGAGGGCGTGAGAATGTGCTGGCGTGCGATGTCGAGGGCGTTGCTCATGGCAGATGGGTTTCGGCTCCCGGGTTCACGAGTTGAGCACGCCTGGCGGGCTGAGGAGTGGCTGACACGGGTGTTCCGCGGCCAGGCGGGCGCTCTTGCTGCTCTGGTGCTGAGGAAGCCTAATGATAACGCCTGCCGGCGCCGCTGAGGACCCGAACACACGCTGCGCGGTCCTCGGCGCGCCCTGACGCTTCGTTGACAGGATTGAAAAGCATTGATTACCGTTAAACATTTTTTGAACCGACCGCGTCCGATTATCAGTGCCTGAACGCACGCGGGGGAGCCAATCCGTGAGACCCGAATTCCCAAGAATCAGGCGTCTTCCGCCCTACGTGTTCAATATCGTCAACGACCTCAAGACACAGGCGCGGGCCCGAGGAGACGACATCGTCGACTTCGGTATGGGCAATCCGGAGCGTCCCACGCCCGAGCATATCGTCGAGAAGCTCGTGGAGGTCGCTCGGCGCAGGGACACGCACCGCTACTCCGCCTCACGCGGCATCCCGCGGCTGCGCCGCGCCATCTGTGAATGGTACGGGGAGCGCTACGGCGTCGACCTCCACCCCGATCAAGAGGCCATCGTCACCATCGGGTCCAAGGAGGGACTCGCGCATCTGGCGCTGGCGACGGTGGAGCCGGGAGACACCGTGCTCGTGCCGAACCCCTCCTATCCCGTGCATCCGTACGGGTTTGTCATCGCAGGGGCGGATATTCGCCACGTGCCGCTCGTACCCGGGATCGACTTCTTCGCGGAGCTGAAGCGCGCCATCCAGGAGACGTGGCCGCGCCCGAAGATGCTCGTGCTGAACTTCCCGGGCAATCCCACGACGCAGTGCGTCGAGCTCGACTTCTTCGAGAAGGTCATCGAGATCGCTCGGGAGCAGGAAGTCTGGGTGCTGCACGACTTCGCTTACGCGGACCTGTGTTTCGACGGCTATCGTGCGCCGTCAATCCTCGAGGTGCCGGACGCCAAGGAGATCGCGGTCGAGTTCTTCTCCCTGTCCAAGAGCTACAATATGCCCGGCTGGCGGGTAGGGTTCATGGTCGGCAACCGCGATCTCGTGGCCGCCCTCACTCGCATCAAGTCTTATCTGGACTACGGCACATTCACTCCCATCCAGGTGGCGGCCATCGCGGCGCTGGAGGGGCCGCAGGATTGCGTCGCCGACATCCGGGAGACCTATCGCCGCCGCCGCGACCTGCTGTGCAACGGGTTGGAGGGCGCCGGCTGGCCGGTGAAGACGCCGCGCGCCACGATGTTCGTGTGGGCGCCGATACCGCAGCCCTACCGGGACCTCGGGTCGCTCGAGTTCGCCAAGCGGCTGCTCGCCGAGGCCAACGTGGCGGTCTCGCCGGGGATCGGATTCGGGCAGTACGGGGACGATCACGTGCGCTTCGCGCTTATCGAGAACGAGCATCGCACACGGCAGGCGCTGCGCGGCATCCGCGCCATGCTACGTCGCGATGGGGGCGGCACATTGGCGGCCGGAGGTGGGCGGTGAAGCCGGTCAAGATCGGGCTCATCGGTCTCGGCACCGTGGGCGCGGGCACCGTGAACGTGCTGGCACGCAACGGCGCGGAGATCGCGCGCCGGGCGGGACGCGCCATCCAGGTGGTGCGGGCGAGCGCGCGCGACGTGGACAAGCCGCGGGGATGCCCGGCCGCCGACTTTTCCTTGACCACGCGGCCTCTGGAGGTGGTCGACGACCCGGACATCGACATCGTCGTCGAGCTGATGGGCGGCACGGGGCTCGCGAGGGAGCTCGTGCTTCGGGCCATCGACAACGGAAAGCACGTCGTCACGGCGAACAAGGCGCTCATCGCGCTGCACGGCAACGAGATCTTCGAGGCCGCCCGCCGTCGCGGGGTCATGGTCGCCTTCGAGGCCGCCGTGGCGGGCGGGATTCCCATCATCAAGGCCATCCGCGAGGGTCTCGCCGGGAATCGCATCGCCTGGATCGCCGGCATCGTCAACGGCACGAGCAACTTCATTCTGAGCGCCATGCGCGAGGAGGGTCGAAGCTTCGCCGAGGTGCTGGCCGAGGCCCAGCGGCTCGGTTACGCGGAGGCCGATCCGGGCTTCGACGTGGACGGCATCGACGCGGCGCACAAGCTGACCATCCTGGCAGCCATCGCCTTCGGCATGCCGCTGCAGTTCGAGAAGGTCTACACCGAGGGCATCAGCCACATCACGCCCGAGGACATCGCCTACGCCGAGGAGCTCGGGTACCGCATCAAGCCGCTGGCCATGGCAAGGCGTACCGAGCAGGGCGTACAGCTGCGCGTCCATCCGACGCTCATTCCGACACGACGCCTCATCGCGAACGTCGACGGAGTCATGAACGCCATACTGGTCAAGGGCGACGCGGTGGGTCCGACGCTGTACTACGGCGCCGGCGCGGGCGCCGAGCCCACGGCCTCCTCGGTGGTGGCGGACCTGGTCGACGTGGTGCGCACGCTCACCACCGATCCCGAGAACCGCGTGCCGCACCTCGCGTTTCAGCCCGATGCCATATCGGACCTGCCCATCGTGCCCATGGACGAGGTCGTCACCGCCTTCTACCTGCGCATGACGGTGGTGGATCGACCCGGCGTGCTCGGAGAGATCGCCACGATACTCGGTGAGCGCGGCATCAGCATCGAGGCGCTGGTGCAGAAGGAGCCGCCGCCCGGGGCCGATCAGGTGCCCCTCATCATGCTCACGCACCGCGTGCGCGAAGGGCAGGTGAACGAGGCCATGGCACACATCGAGTCCCTCGGCAGCGTGAGCGGCAGAATCACTCGCATCCGGGTGGAGCCGTTGGAGGGCGACTGATGCGCGAAGAGGGGGCACGCCGCCCGACCGCCGTGGAGCGCTATCCCGGGCTGATCGAAAAATACCGCGAGCGTCTGCCGCTTGCCCCGGAGGTGCGGGCCATCACCCTCGGCGAAGGGAACACCCCGCTCGTACGCCTGGAGAATCTGGCCGCCGACGTCGGCGAGCGCGTGGAGGTGTACGCGAAGTTCGAGGGTCTCAACCCCACCGGCTCGTTCAAGGATCGCGGGATGACGGTCGCGGTGACCCAGGCGGTGGGCGCGGGCGCGCGCGCCATCATCTGCGCCTCCACGGGCAACACCTCGGCCTCCGCCGCCGCCTATGCGGCGCGGGCGGGCATCACGGCTTTCGTCATCATCCCGGACGGCAAGATCGCCATGGGCAAGCTGGCCCAAGCCATGATGCACGGGGCGGTGGTCATCCAGATCAAGGGCAACTTCGACCAGGGCATGCAGCTGGTCAAGGACGTGGCCGGCAATGCGCCCGTGACCATCGTCAACTCGGTGAATCCCTACCGGCTGCAAGGCCAGAAGACCATCGCCTTCGAGATCATCGAGCAGCTCGGCCGCGCGCCGGACTATCACTGCCTGCCGGTGGGCAACGCCGGCAACATCACCGCGCACTGGATCGGCTACAGCGAGTGCGCGAGCGCGAGCGGTGAAGCGCTGACCGAGGCCTGCAACTTCTGCGAGGGGCAGTGCCGCTTCGCCCGGGATGCGACCGGCGGTCGCCGCCCCGTGATGCTGGGCTACCAGGCGAGCGGCGCGGCCCCCTTCGTGCGCGGGCACGCGGTAGAGGCGCCGGAGACGGTGGCGACCGCCATCCGTATCGGGCGGCCGCAGTCGTGGGACCTGGCCTGGGCGGCGTCCCGGGAGTCGGGGGGATGGTTCGACCGGTTCACCGACGAGGAGATCCTCGCCGCGCAGAAGCGTCTGGGCGAGCGCGAGGGGATCTTCTGCGAGCCCGCCTCCGCGGTCTCCGTCGCGGGCGCTCTGCGCGACATCGAGAACCGCCGCATCCCGGCAGGCAGCACGGTGGTGTGCACGCTTACCGGGCATGGGCTCAAGGATCCCGACGTCGCCATCCGGCAGAGCGAGCCGGTGGTGGCGGTGGACGCCACCCTTGAGGCGGTGCGAGCGGCCATCGTCGACCACCTCCCGTAAGGCCCAGCAAAGACGAACCACGGAGTACGCAGAGGATCACACAGAGGGCACAGAGCGAAAGTGGTGTCAGACACCACTTTTCTGTGTCCTCTGTGGTTGGATCTTTTGGGGCCTTTCATCCTCTCTGATAAGTCATGTCTGACACCAAGCGCGAGGTCACCCTGTTCCTGCCGGGGCTGCTGGGGCCGCGCCTGCCGGAGGCGGCGGAGCGCATCTGCGAGGGCATGACGCTCGGTGCCCTCGAGACCCTTCTCTCGCGCAGTACGTGCGGATCTCGCCCTGGCGAGGACGAGTCCGTGGAAGGAATGCTGTTCGAGCTTTTCGGTCACGCCCGTGCGCGCGATGCGGACTGGCCGGCTGCGGCCGTCACCCATCTGCTCGATGCCGAGGGGGCGAAGCCCGGCTGGTACGTGCGTGCCGACCCTGTGCACCTGCGGGCCGATGTGCGCGAGGTGATCCTGTTCGACGCCAGCGCTTTTATCATCGACGAAGCCGAGGCGCGCGAGCTGGCGGCCGCGGCGTCGGAGCACCTGGACGAGGCCGGGTGCACGCTCGAGGCGCCGCATCCGGCGCGCTGGTACCTGCGCGCGCCCGAGGCGCACGCTGTCCGCACGCACCCTCCGTCCGCCGTGGTGGGGGCCAACCTCGATGAGTTTCTGCCTTTCGGTCAGGAAGGCAATCGCTGGCGGCGCTTGCTGAACGAGGTGCAGATGGCGCTGCATGCCAGCCCGGCGAACGCGGAGCGCGAGCGGCGGGGCGAGCTTCCGGTCAACAGCGTGTGGCTGTGGGGTGCGGGGACCCTACCGGCGGCTCCGGAGGCCCTGTGGGTGCACGTGTGGAGCGACGATACGCTGGCCCTCGGCTTGGCCCGGCTCGGCGACATCGCGTGCGATGGATTGCCCGCGAACGCTGCCGAGTGGCTGTCCCGCGCAAGTCCGGGTGCTCACCTGATCGCCGACGATCGCGCGTACGGTTGTGCGCGTGTGGGCGATGTGAGCGCCTGGCGCACTCTGCTGCAGGCGTTGGAGCGGGATTGGTTCGCGCCGCTGGGCGCCGCGTTGAGGGCGGGCGAGCTCGTTAGCGTCACCATCCTGACGGATCGCGGACTGGTGCATCGTTGCACGCGCCGCAGCCTGCGACGCTGGTGGCGCCGGCGCCAGCCGCTCTCCGTCTGGATGACTCGCGATGAATGACAAGCCTCGACCGGTTGTGCTCTGATCCTCGGCGCTTCACCACGCAGGACACAGGAACATGATCCGCTTGGTTCATGTTGCTCTTCTACAGTCTTTCAACCTCTGTGCACTCTGTGGTCGGATCTTTTTGAATGCGCCTCTTCACTTCGTCGTACTATCCGTGTAGCATGCCTTGCCAATAACACCTCTGACTAAGATTCGCCCCTCACGCTCGCTTGGCTTGGTTGCATCATGGGGGGATTAGCGGCTGAGCATACGAGTGATACGGCGTGCGCTCACGGTCGATCCGGAGACCGTTGCGCCGAGCCTCCACCCGGTTCTGGCCAGAGTCTACGCGGCCCGTAACGTTCGCTGCGCCTCCGAGCTGGACCACTCCCTGCACCGCCTGCACCCGTATACCGATCTGTCGGGAATTGACGCGGCGGTCGATCTGCTGGAGGAGGCTCTGCGCGCGCAAGAGCGTATTCTCGTGGTCGCCGATTTCGACGCGGACGGCGCAACCAGCTGCGCCGTGGCCGTGCGCGGGTTGCGGCTCCTCGGCGCTCGCGACGTGGACTACCTCATCCCGAACCGCTTCGAGTACGGGTACGGCCTCACGCCCGAGATCGTCGCGGTTGCTGCCCAGCGTGCCCCGCACCTCCTCATCACGGTCGACAACGGCATCTCCAGCATAGAGGGCGTCGTCGCGGCCGGGCGTCGCGGCATCAAGGTGCTGGTGACCGATCACCACCTGCCGCGCGCGGATGGGCGCCTGCCGGACGCCGAGGCCATCGTCAATCCGAATCTGCCGGGCGATGCGTTCCCCAGCAAATCTCTCGCCGGCGTCGGCGTGATGTTCTACGTGCTCGCGGCGCTGCGGGCGCGCTTGCGCGAGCGCGGCTGGTTCGCGTGTACGCATACACCCGAGCCCAATCTGGCACAGCTGCTCGATCTGGTGGCGCTCGGCACGGTGGCCGACGTCGTGGCGCTGGATCAGAACAACCGCATTCTCGTCGCCCAGGGGCTCGCGCGCATCCGCCAAGCGCGCAGCCAGCCGGGGGTCAAGGCGTTGCTGCACATCGGGGGCCGCGACGCGGACCGCGCCGTGGCGTCCGACCTCGCCTACGCGGTGGCTCCCCGACTCAACGCGGCCGGTCGTCTGACCGACATGCACCTCGGAGTGGATTGCTTGCTGACCGACGATGCCGGGGCCGCCGCGCGCATGGCCCGAAAGCTCGACGCGCTGAACCGCGAGCGCCGCGCCATCGAGACGAAGATGCAGACCGAAGCCATGGCGCGGCTCGATGCGCTCAGCCTGCGCGGCAGCGACGGGCTCCCGTTCGGCCTATGCCTTTTCGGGGAATCCTGGCACCAGGGGGTGATCGGCATCGTGGCGTCGCGCGTGCGCGAGCGCGTGCACCGTCCGGTGATCGCGTTCGCACCGCGGGACGCGGCCGAGCTCAAGGGCTCGGCGCGATCGGTGCCCGGCGTGCACGTGCGCGACGTTTTGGACGCCGTTGCGGCCAGACATCCGGGCCTCATCCGGCGCTTTGGCGGGCACGCCATGGCGGCGGGTCTGACCCTCCAACGCGGGAATCTCGAAGTCTTCCGGGCCGCCTTCGACGCCGAGGTGCGCAGGCTCCTGACGGCCGACGATCTGCAAGGGCTCGTGCACAGCGACGGGCCGCTGGCCCCGGAGCATTTGACGCTGAGCGTGGCGGAGACGCTGCGAAGGGCCGGGCCCTGGGGGCAGGGATTTCCGGAGCCCGTGTTCGACGACGAGTTCGAGGTGGCGGGCGCCCGCGTCGTCGGCGAGCGGCACTGGAAGCTACGTCTCGGGTTGCCGAACGGCGGCGCGCCGGTGGAGGCCATCGCCTTCAACACCGTCGAGGCAGGCCCGGCGCTGGAGGCCGTGCGGCGCGTCCACGCGGCCTACCGACTGGACGTGAACCTCTTCCGGGGCGCCGCGAGCGCGCAGCTCGTCATCGAACATATCGAGCCGCTCTAGCTCGCATTTCTCGCCGGACGGGGCCTGCCTGCGCGGGAGCCTACTCCACCGCGCAGGTGAGCGGTTGCGGCCGCCCCACGCTGTACCCCTGCGCATAATCCACGCCGATGTAGCGCAGCTTCAGCTTCTCCAGGATCGCGTCGCTCTCGACGAACTCCGCGATGGTCTTCTTGCCGAAGGCCTGTCCGATCTCGTTGATGGACTTGACCATGGCGAGGTCCACAGGGTCGTCCAACACCCCGCGCACGAACACGCCGTCGATCTTCAGAAAGTCCACCGGGAGATTTTTCAGATAAGCGAAGGAGGAGAGACCGCTGCCGAAATCATCCAGGGCGAAGCAGCAGCCCCACTCCTTGAGCGCTCGGATGAAGCGCGCGGCGCTTGCAAGATTCGCGATGGCTGCGGTCTCGGTGATCTCGAAGCAGATTTTCTCCGGTGGCACGCCCGTCTTGTCGAAGCGCCCGATGACGTAGCCCAAGAAATCCTCGTTGACCACCGAACGCCCGGAGAGATTGATGCAGCACAAGAAAAGCTGTTTGACGTGCTCCGGGTTCCTGATCAGCCACGAAAACGCTCTATTGATCACCCAGCGATCGACATGGCTCGCCAGGTCGTAGCGTTCGGCGGCGGGCAGAAAAGCGGTGGGCGGCACTACCCGCCCACGCTCGTCGCGCATACGAAGCAGAAACTCGTAATGCAGCATATGCGCATGCGGTTCGTCGATGGCATCGACGGGGGCGATAGGCTGCATTTCCAGCTCGAACCGATCCTCTTCCAGCGCTCGTTCGATGCGCGCTACCCATTGCATCTCGCCGTATCGGCGCGCGAGCTCGCTGTCGCCTTCGCGGTAGACGTGAATCCGATTACGACCGTGCTCCTTCGCCGCATAACACGCTGCATCCGCGGCGCTCAAAATGGAGCTGATGTTCTCGCTGGCGTCGTCGATGGGCACCATGCCGATGCTGGCGCCCACCCGCAGCGTCTTGTCCCCCCAGCTGAAGCGAAAATCTTCGACGGCGCGGTGCAGCGCCTGAGCTACTCTCTGTGCCTGCCGGAGCGTGCAGTATTCCATGATCACACCGAACTCGTCTCCGCCCAGGCGCGCGGCCGTGTCGCATTTGCGCACCACACGCTGCAGCAGAGCGCCGAGCTGGCGCAGGAGTTCGTCGCCCGCCACGTGGCCGCAGGTGTCGTTGATAATCTTGAATTGATCGAGGTCGAGATAGCAGAAGGCGTGCTCGGTGTGATCATTGCGGGCGACATTGAGGATCCGATGAAGGCGACGTTCGAATTCCCGGCGATTGACCAATCCCGTCAGGGCGTCGTGGCTGGCCTGGTAACTCAGCTGCTCGGAGAGGTTGCGAGCCTCCGTGACATCCTCGCACACGCACGCAAGCTTCTCGATGCCGTCGTTGCCTCGAACCGCGCGCGCCGTCTGTCGTACCCACAGTCGTTGCCCGTCCTTGCATCGCATGGCCGCTTCCCATCGGTGGACGCGCCGTGGGGACGCGAACGCGCGTTTGACGTGCGCGAGCGTGGAACGCTTGTGCCCGTTGTGGGTGATGCTAGCCAGCGGAATTCCGGTGAGCTCTTCTACCGTATACCCGAGCTGCTCGGCGCCGTAGCGGCTCGCGGATAAGATCGTCCCGTCCGGCCCCAGAGTGAAGAACATGAACGGGCCGTCCACGTACAGAAGCCGGTGATGCTCCCTGCCGGCACTCAGCCGGAGCGCAGCGTGGTGCAGGTCCATGACGTAGCGCAGGGTCCGTACCAGCAGCTCGCGCGTTATCCGTTCCTTGACTAGGTAATCCTCCGCACCCGCCTCCAGCGCAGCGTTTGCGAGACGCTCGTGCGTCTCGTTGACGAGGACCACGATGGGCACGCCGGGAGCCAGGTGCCGGATGCGGGTGAGCGTGGCCAGCGCGCCCCGGCGCGGGGGTCGCAGGGAGACCAGAATCAACGCATAGGTCTGTGCGTCGAGGGCTCGAGCGCAGTCCTCGAGCGAAAGGGCATGGTTGAGCGCGAAGGCGTCGGCCTCGGCGCCGTCGATAACGCCGCACACCCGGCGCGCCTCGCGCGCGCTTGTTCCGGCGAGCAAAACAGGCACCCCTCGTGGGCTCGTCTGCTCCGGCGTCGCGGCGGTTGCCGCGTGCGGCGCGTCGCGCATGCGCCGGGGGCGTCCTGCGCCGGGCTCCGATCCGGGGTGTGACTCGAGCTGTGTTCTGGCGTGCATCTCCGTCTGCTCGGCGCGGCGGTACGCCGTGTACCGCAGTTGGCGTCATTCTCCCAAGTCTAGCCTGCATTTCTCGCCAGTCCACGGCTGCGGGCGCGGATCTGCCCGCATCTACGGCGTTGGGAAAAGTGCTCGACCTTGAAACGTGGGCCGGCTTGCGATTCCGAGGCCGCGAGGCGAAATCGCGGTGCACCGCCCAAGCACAGGCCTTCTGTGTGGAGGTGGCGCACATATAGTACTATCTGCGCGTTTGCCCAAGGGCCGTACAGCCGAGGGATGCACCTCATTATCGTGTTAGGATGGTGTTTTACCCCGTACCGAACGAGAAACCGCCAATGGTCGAGCTGAATCCACTATTTTCGCGCATCAAGGACATGCAAGGGCGCGCCCACGCCCTGAGGGGGTATCTTTGACATCGATCGCAAGGGTGAGCGCCTGGCCGAGGTTCAGCGCGAGCTGGAAGATCCGGGGGTCTGGAGCGACCACGAGCGCGCCCAGACGCTGAGCCGTGAGCGCGCCCAGCTCGAGGACGTGATCCAGGCGGTGGGTGGCCTCGAGGCCGGACTGAGCGATGCGCAGGAGCTGCTGGCCATTGCGCGCGACGAGGACGACGCCCGGACCGCCGAGGAGGTGGCGAAAGATCTCGAGCACCTCGAGAAGCGTCTGTCAGAGCTCGAATTCCGGCGGATGTTCTCGGGCGAGATGGACGCCACCAATGCGTTTCTCGACATCCAGGCGGGCTCCGGGGGCACCGAAGCCCAGGATTGGGCGGAGATGCTGCTGCGGATGTATCTGCGCTGGGCAGAGCGCCGGGGCTTTCGGTCGGAGATCATCGAGGCGTCGGCGGGCGAGGTAGCGGGCATCAAAAGCGCAACGGTGCGCGTGGAGGGCGAGCACGCCTACGGTTGGCTGCGCACCGAGACCGGAGTGCATCGCCTGGTACGCAAGTCTCCTTTCGACTCCGGACATCGACGACACACCTCGTTCGCCGCGGTCTTCGTGTCCCCCGAGGTCGACGAGGACATCGACATCGGGATCAGTCCCGCCGACCTGAGAGTCGACGTCTATCGCGCGAGCGGCGCAGGGGGACAGCATGTGAACCGCACGGAGTCGGCCGTGCGCATCACGCACCTTCCCAGCGGGATCGTCGTCCAGTGCCAGAGCGATCGCTCGCAACACAAGAACCGTGCGACCGCGATGAAGCAGCTCAAGGCCAAACTCTACGAGATCGAGCTGCGCAAGCGGCGCGAGCAGCAGGAGGCACTGGAGGACACCAAGGCCGATATCGGCTGGGGCAGCCAGATCCGCTCGTATGTGCTAGATCAGTCGCGCATCAAGGATCTTCGCACCGGCGTTGAGAAGGGCAATACGCAGGCCGTTCTCGACGGTGACCTCGACGAGTTTCTCGAAGCGAGTCTCAAAGCCGGCCTGTAAGCTCTCATCGGTGACTGTCGTGGATCATCGACGACATGGTTCGGCTCGACCTCGAGATACCGCATGGATCGGCGGCCCTGGCTCAAGGGCAGATGACGAATGACCAAGGCGCAGTGATCAAGGAGCCATGACCGACATCGACGAACGCGATCAGATCGCTCAGAGGCGTGCCAAGCTGAATGCTCTGCGCGAGCAGGGCAATGCCTTTCCTAACGACTTCCAGCGCGACGCGCTCGCCGCCGACCTCCACGCGCGCTACGGCGGCAAATCCGAGACGGCGCTGGAGGAGGAGCAGCCGGCGGTCGCCGTGGCCGGTCGGATGATGACGCGGCGGGTCATGGGAAAAGCGAGCTTCGCCCATGTGCAGGACATGTCCGGGCGTATCCAGATCTATGTGCGCAGGGAGGACGTGGGCAGCGAGACCTATGCGCAGTTCAAGAAACTGGATTTGGGCGACATCGTCGGCGTTGAAGGTTCGGTGTTCAAAACCAAAACCGGTGAGCTCTCGGTGAAGGCGCGCTCGGTGCGGCTGCTCACGAAAGCGTTACGACCCCTGCCGGAGAAGTTTCATGGACTCGCCGACCGGGAGACCCGTTACCGGCAACGCTATCTCGACCTCGTCGCCAATGAGGAATCCCGGCGCGTCTTCCGGATGCGCTCCGCGATCATCGATCACCTGCGACGCTTCTTCGTCGATCGGGGGTTCCTCGAGGTGGAAACTCCGATGATGCAGGCCATACCGGGCGGCGCGGCGGCACGACCCTTCGTCACGCATCACAATGCACTCGACATGGACCTGTATCTGCGGGTCGCCCCGGAGCTGTTCCTGAAGCGGCTGGTCGTCGGGGGGTTCGAGAAGGTCTTCGAGATCAATCGCAACTTCCGCAACGAAGGCCTCTCCACCGAGCACAATCCCGAGTTCACGATGCTCGAGTTCTACGAGGCCTACGCGACCTATCGGGACTTCATGGATCTGACCGAGGAGCTCATGCGGTCGCTGGCCAGCGAGGTGCTCGGCACCAGCACGCTCACCTACCAGGGGGAATCCTACGACTTCTCGAAGCCGTTTGCGCGGATGACGCTCAAGGAGGCCATCCTGCGCTTCAACGCCGGGATCGAGACGTCGGAGCTGGAGGCGCTCGAGCCGGCCACCGAGATCGCGCGCCACCTGGAGATACCCGTGCCATCACACTACGGTCTGGGCAAGGTGCTCTATGAGATCTTCGAGAAGACCGCCGAGGCGAGCTTGAAGAACCCCACTTTCGTCACCGACTTTCCGGTGGAGGTGTCCCCGCTGTCCCGTCATTCCGATCGCGACCCGTTCGTGACCGACCGCTTCGAGCTCTTCGTCGCCGGGCGCGAGATCGCCAACGGCTTCTCCGAGCTGAACGACCCCGACGACCAGGCGGAGCGCTTCCGCAGGCAGGTCGCGGCGCGCGCCGCGGGCGACCAGGAAGCCATGTATTTCGACGAGGACTACATCGCCGCGCTCGAGCACGGCCTGCCGCCGACGGCGGGGGAGGGCGTGGGTATCGATCGCCTGGTGATGCTGTTCACCGACTCGCCCTCCATCCGCGACGTACTGCTCTTCCCCCACTTGCGCCCCCGCGACTGAAGTCGGTTGTTCGCGGATTACCAGGAAACCACGCTGACGCGCACCGTCCCAGATGGGGCCCGGGGCATGTGCCGCGCAGTCGCAAGCCCCGAGGAGCGGGGCCGCGAGATGACTCGAGTACCGCGGGGCCCGATATACGGTCGAAGGAAGCCCGCGGGAGCATCACGCAGGCACGGCCCGGCCCCGCAAGCGTTCGAGGTTGCCGGATCGGTTCGGGGTTTGCGACGAAGAGGTGCATGCCCCGGGACCCAGCATCGCCTTGGGAGAGCGCCGTCCCCCGGAAATCCGCGAAGAGCCTGTCTTCACTCCGGGAACCACTCACGCGCCTTGAAGGCGGCCCTCTCCTTGATCTCCGGGGTGACATTACGGGCGACCGCCGCCAGCGCCGCGACGAGCACGCCGAGATCGTCCGTATAGCCGACAATGGGGGTGATGTCCGGAATGGCATCGACGACGCTGATGAAATACCCGAGAGCGCCGTAGATAGCCGCTTTCGCCCAGTGGGGGGTATCCGGTGACTGGGCCGCGTAGTAGAGCTGCAGCGCCAGCTCGACGACCTCCCGGCCCGCGGTGCGCGCATAGCCGCAGACCTTCTTCCAGAAATCGTCCTCGGAGTATTCCTTCTCGAAGCCCCTGGGTTCGTCCGCCACCGGACGTTCGTGTTCGTCCGCCATCGAATCAGTGGCCAGCGCGGCGCAGCCGGGCGTAGAGCCAGGCAGCGACGATCCCCCAGACCGAGTTGAAGATCAGCACGAAAACCGGGGTCAACGTACCCAGCTCGAGCCCGAGCATCCCTTTCTGGGCTTTGATGGGTAAGACGATCCCGAGCTGCACGATGGTGGGTCCCAGACCGAACAGCAGCCCGCGCAGCACCACCCGGCGCCGGAGAATCGGCAACAACAGCAGAGCGCCCCAGATACCGCCCCACACCAGACGCGGATACAACCACGGCGGCGTCAGCGCCGGACCGATGGCGACGCCGAGCGCGGCCGTGATGCCGATGGCTCCGAACAGCCATACCGCGATGCTGTTGGCCAGTCCGCCCACGCTGCCTGCGGCGTAGGCGAAGGCGCAGCTACGCAATCCGTTCATCGTGATCCCTCCCTTTCCGCGCGGCCGTCGTGATTCGGCATCGCGGGCTTCAGCCGCGCCCGAGTTTGCCCGCGATGCGCATGCGCAGGGCGTTCAGCCGGATGAAACCGCTCGCCTCTCTCTGGTCGTAGGCGCCCTGGTCCTCCTCGAAGGTGACCATGCTCGAATCGAACAGGCTGTCGCTCTCCGAGACGCGTCCCGTGACGGTGAGCGAGCCCTTGTAGAGCTTGAGCCGCACGCGGCCGTTGACTGGGGTTTGCGATTCGTCGATCAGTCCCTGAAGGAGCTTGCGCTCGGGGCTCCACCAGTAGCCGTTGTAAATGAGGCTCGCGTAGCGGGGCATGATCTCATCTTTGAGGTGGGCGACCTCGCGATCGAGAGTGATGGATTCGATGGCGCGGTGTGCCTTGAGCAGGATGGCGCCTCCGGGTGTCTCGTAGCAGCCGCGCGACTTCATGCCGACGTATCGATTCTCCACGATATCGATGCGCCCGACGCCGTGCGCGGCGCCCAGGGCGTTCAGGCGGTGCATCACCTGTCCAGGCTTCATCGCTACGCGGTCGACGGCGGTCACGTCCCCGCGGGTGAACGTCAGCTCCACATAGGCGGGCTCGTCGGGTGCGCGCTCGGGCGCCGCGGTCCAGCGCCACATCTGCTCCTCGGGCTCGACCCACGGGTCTTCGAGGACGCCGCCCTCGTAGGAGATGTGCAGCAGGTTGGCGTCCATGGAGTACGGGGAACGATTGCCCCGCATGTACTCCACCGGGATGCCGTGGCGGGCCGCGTAATCGAGCAGCTTCTCGCGTGAGGTCAGATCCCACTCGCGCCACGGGGCGATGACCCGGATATCCGGGTCGAGCGCATAAGCCCCCAGCTCGAAGCGCACCTGGTCGTTGCCTTTGCC
>JABAHS010012133.1_pt1 | contig 34744 bp, 25 predicted proteins | sample 7062111 | NCBI WGS metagenome assembly JABAHS01 (sample SAMN14534600, study PRJNA622989) | marine sediment metagenome | biome: marine biome [ENVO:00000428]; feature: marine pelagic biome [ENVO:01000023]; material: deep marine sediment [ENVO:00002113]; isolation source: pool of 4 deep marine... | reverse complement strand
GTGACTCGTCGACGCCCCAATCCACGCCGTTGTAGATCGACTGGAAGGGGATAAACAGGTTCTGGCCATCATGCACGTACAGCACGCTATACCGGTCGACCGACGCGTCATACCGGTCCGGCAGCCACACGTCGATATTGCGTGCATCCACGTAGCCCGATTCGAACCCGCTATATCGATCGATGTCCTTGCGTCCGACCCGGTATACCACGGACTCGAGGGGTCCGAGCCGGACGCCGAAGGTGCCTTTTCCCTCGTTGACAACGAGGTGATCGTTGTTCTCTCCGTAGAGCTGCTCATCGAGTACGTAGCGGCCGGTTTCGAGCTGCCACTCGCTTACGACATCCGGCGGCAGCGTCATGAATAGCTCGTAGGATTGCCCGCTGTCGAAGTTGCTGACGACGATAAGGCGTTCGTCGCCGTGCCAGCGCGCGAACGAGAAGAGCCGGCCGTCGTACTCTTCGCTTGCATCACGGTTTGCTCCGTGTATCTCGGCATAGCTGCCGCGCAGAGCAGGGTTTGCCGCGCTGAAAGCCATGAGGCGCGTATAGAAGTCCCGAAGGTCCTGTTCGTCGTCGCTGAGCCGGCCGCCGTCGAAGCGGCCGCCGTTCATCCAGCGCTGGTGCGCAGGCACGCCCCAGTAGTCGAAGATCGTCGTGCGCGTCGGGTCGCCGAAGCCCGCATCGCCGTCGCCCGGTTCGCCGACGTCCTGCGCGAAATAGATCATTGTGGGCGAGCGGCTGAGCAGTGCGGAAACCACCATCGCCGGACGACCCTTGTTCGCGTCGCCCGCGAAGGCATCGCTCGCGATCCGTTGTTCGTCGTGGTTCTCGAGGAAGTGCAGCATGTGCTCCTCGATGTCGAGGACCTCGGCATGCACGGGCGCAATCGCGTCGGTGCTCTCCTTGCCCTGCATGATCGGCTTCAGCGTGTCGTAGAGGCCGACCTTGTCGTAGAGGTAATCCATGCGGCCGAGCCGGATGTAATCGCGGTAAAGCGACGGGTTGTAGACTTCGGCGAGTAGGAACGCGTCCGGGTTCACCGCCTTGATCGACGAGTTCAGGTAGCTCCAGAACTCGACCGGCACCATCTCGGCCATGTCGTAGCGGAAGCCGTCCACGCCCTTGCCCGTCCAGTACAGCACGATGTCGCGGAACTTCGTCCAGCTGTCCGGCACGTCGCGTCCGCGCCAGAATCGCGCATGCTCTTCAATGGTCCAGTCGCGCGCCTCGTCCGGCAGGGTGTCGAAGGCNNCGAACCAGTCATCGAAACCGGGCTGCGCGGCACGCGCGCCGTTGCCGGTCCATTTCGCGGGCGACTCGTCGAAGCGCCCGTCGGCGAGCGGGTGCGGGTCGCCGCCCAGCGGCGCATAACCGTCAGGCGATTCGGGCACCTCGAAGTCCTCGCCGACGACGTAATAGAAGTTATTGTCGCGAGCCCATTCCACCGAGGTATCGTCGCTAGCACCGAAATCCTCGACGCCATCGGGTTTGGATACGGATTCGTAGGCGCGCGCCACGTGATTCGGCACGATGTCGATGATGACCTTCATGCCGTGGGCGTGGGTGCGCTCGATCAGCGCCTCGAATTCCTCGAGCCTCTTCGCCGGGTCCACGGCGAGGTCCGGGTTGACGTTGTAGTAGTCCTTGACGGCATACGGCGAACCGGCACGCCCCTTCACGACGTCGGGGTCGTCGGAGCTTATGCCGAAGTCCGCGTAGTCGCGGATCACGGCATGATGCGGCACGCCGGTATACCAGATATGGCTGATGCCCAGTTCGCGAATGCGTTCCAGCGCCACGTCGGTGAAGTCGTTGAACTTGCCAACGCCATTTTCCTCGATGGTTCCCCAGGGCTTGTTCGTCTCGACCTTGTTACCAAACAGCCGCGTGAATACCTGGTAGACCACGGGTTTGCCCATGCGTAATTCCTCCTCCGGGCCCGACGCGATTGCCTCGGTCGCGGCTGCCGCCGCCAGGGTTGCGGTGAATACCAGCGCTTTGAGCTGTGCTCGGCTCAAGTCGTCACCTCATTCGACGGTTAGCTGCACCGGCGCGTGATCCCAGGTCACGCGGATACTCAGCCGCTGGCGCTCCGCGTCGTAAACGGCCGAGTCGCCGTTGCGCCGCAGCTTTCTGCGCAACGGAACTGCCCTGTCACCGTATCGCACCGAGCGGACCTCCCTCGTCCAGTTGTGCACCACCAGCGTGAGCTCGCGTTCCGACGGCATGCCCTCGTAGCTGCCGCCGGAACGCTCGAGGCCGATGGCGAGCGTGTTGCCGGCGTGATCGGCGGCGAAGTTCAGCAGCTCGTAGCGGCCGTCCGCGAGGCTGGTACGGCTCACACCGTCGTCTTCGTACATCACGCCCGTCGATCGATCGACGCTGCCATCGGCGTAGTAGTGCACCGTGAGTTTCTCACTTGTATAGTCACGGGTCGTCTGTATCTCTCCGGTCATCGGCACGAAAGAACCGGCGCGGACAAGCACCGGTATCGTCTCGAGTGTGACGCCCACGCGCGCGGTGTGTCCGCCCTCGTAGCGGGTACCGTCCCAGAAATCGAACCAGGCGCCAGGTGGCAGGTCGACGTTCACGCTGTCGACGCCGGGGTCGGTGACCGGCGCCACGAGGAATGCATCCCCCCAGAGATACGCATCCTTCTCGTCGATGAGGGACGGGTCGTCTTCGTTTTCGAAGAAAAGGGGACGCATGAGCGGCATGCCCGTCATCGTGTTTTCCCAGGCCAGCGTGTATACGTAGGGCAGCATGCGATAACGCAACCGGATGTAGTCGCCGACGATCCGCCGCGTCTGCCGATCGTGGAACACGGGCTCGGGCGCAATGTGTTCCTGTGCGTGCGGGCGGTACACGGGCTGGAAGACGCCGTACTGCAGCCAGCGGATGTACATCTCCTTGTCGAACGTCTCGCCGCCCGCGAAACCGCCGAGGTCCGAGTGGGTGTAGGCGAGTCCGAGCAGACCCATCTGCAATGACAGCTCGACCTGCGGTTTGAGCCCGCCCCAGGAACGATCGACGTCGCCGGTCCACGGCACCATGCCGTAGCGCTGCGAGCCGGCGAAGCCGGAGCGCATCATGATCAGCGGCCGCATGTCCGGGAAGCGTCGAACCTGGTTCTCGAACACGAGCTTCGCCCAGACGTGGCCGAAGGCATTGTGGATCTCGTCCGCTGTCGCGTCGATGCCGGCAACGCCGAGGCGGTGCAGCGCATCGGCAGGATGCACCTCCGGTTCACCCAGGTCGCCCCAGGTGCCCGCGATACCCTGCTCGAAGAGCCGCTCGTAGAACTGCCAGAACCACTGCTGCGCGTTTTCGTCGAACACGTCGACGAGGCCGGTGTTGCCGAAGTAGAAATCGAAGCGGCGCGGCTCGCCCGTGACACTGCGGGCGAGGGCGTCGTTGTCGACCGCGTCCTGCCAGTTCGACGACGTGCGAAGTACGAAGGGTTCGGTAATCGTGATCGTGCGCACGCCGTCCCCAGCGAAATCGCTGATCATCTTCTCGGGGTCGGGAAAAGCCTCTCTGTCCCAATCGAGATCGCCCATGTAGCCCCGGATCGCGGGGCCGAACCAGTACAGGTCGAGGACCACGGCATCCAGCGGGATATCCTGGCGTCGGAATCTGCGCACGACGTCGCGCGTCTCCTTCTCGGTGCGATAGCCGAAGCGTGACGCGAAGTTGCCGAACGCCCAGCGCGGCGGCAGCGGCTGCCGGCCCGTGACGTCGGTGTAGTTGCCGATGAGCTCCGGGTAGTTGTCGCCGGCGACAAGCAGGTAAGCCGTTCGCCCCGCAACGGCCTGGAAGTCCAGCACGTCCGGCTCGGTGGCGCCGATGTCGAGCCAGCCGCTCGCGGAGTTGTCGAAAACGATGATGTACTTGTCGCTCGACAGCACGGCCGGCAGGCCGTAGTACATCTGGTCCTTGTCTTCCGTGGTGTAGCCGTAGGCCGCCTTGTTGTAGAGCGGCATGCGCTGGCCGCGGCGGTCCATGCCGAGCACGCGCTGGCCGCCGCCGAGGATCTTTTCGCCGTCATCCAGCGCGAACCGGAAACCGCGCAGGGTTTCGAGCGCATAGTAGCCGTGCTCTTCCGCGACGAGCGGCTGACCGTCGCGCACGAAGCGCACGCGAACCGGTGCTTTATCGACAATGGCGCTCAGTCGGTCGATCGTGAATTCGAGGGAATCGCCATGATCGACCACAGCGGCCGTCAGTTCGGCCGGCGCGCCGTCGAGGGCGAAAGAGGGTAGTTGCCTGACGCCGCGTTCCCGGTAGTGGACTTCGAATGCGGCGTTGTCGACTGCGGTGATGCTCATCTCGCCGATGTTCGTCTGCACGACGAGCTCCTGACCCACGAGCGCGTGACTTTCGTAACTGCCAAAATCGGCGAGGGCAGCCTGTGCGCACAGCAACAGCATCGCCGCCATCGCGGTTCGCGAACCGCTCCTACCGGGTGGCGTCACGGGCTATTGCTCCAGCTCCAGGATCAGCACCGAGCGCGGCGCGAGCACGAGCGACTCCTCGATGCTGAAGCGCTTTCCGCTGATCACGTCGGTGCCGTGTGTCGCATCGCCGACCCGCTCGGCGAAACGGCTGGTCTCGAGCGTGATCATCTCCTCGTCGCGGTTCAGCACGACCATGACCGTGTTGTCACTGTCGTAGCGGAAGTAAACGTAGACGTTCCTTATCGGGGCGAAATGCATGAACTTGCCGTGATGGATCGTCGGGCTGTTCTTGCGCCAATTGAGGAGCGCCTTGAAGAATTGCTGCGCCTCGCGCTGTTGATCGGTAAGGCCTTCGCCGGCGAAGGCGTCCACCGTATCCCCGTCCCAGCCGCCGGGAAAGTCGCTGCGCAGCGCGCCGTGGCTGCTGGTGCCCATGTGCGAGGCGAGGATTTCGTCCGCGTAGAAGAACATCGGGATGCCGCGCATGGTCGCGTAGTAGGCCATCGCCATCCTGTACAGGTCGAAGTTCTCCTCGAGCTGCGTGTAGATGCGGTCCATGTCGTGGTTGTCCGGGAAGATCACGAGGTTCATCGGGTCCGGGTACAGGTAATCGAGACCGACGAGTTCGTACAGCGACGTCCAGACGCCATTGAAACTCGACGGGTCGCCCATCAGGGCCCGCGTGACAGCGCCCTGCACCGGGAAGTCGAAGACGCTGGGCAGGTAGGAGACGTAGCCGTCATGATTGCGCTGACCGCGCTGCCAGTAAGCGGTGACGGCCGGCAGTTCGCTCCATTCCTCGCCCACGATGTTGAAGTCCGGGTATTCCTGCATGATGCGCCGGCTCCACTCGCTCATGAAATGCTTGTCGGGGTAGGGCCAGGTATCCATGCGGATGCCCTGCAGGCCGAGGTACTCGACCCACCAGATCGAATTCTGGATGAGGTAATCGGCGAGCAGCGGATTGCGCTGGTTCAGGTCCGGCATGGATTCGACGAACCAGCCGCCGGCATGCTGCTTCTTGTCGTATTCTGACGCGTACGGGTCCATGTTGGTCGTGCGCCGGTGACTCGTCATGACCGGGTCGCCCTGGAAGTTCAGCCAGTCGCTGGTGGGCAGGTCGTCCATCCACCAGTGCCCGCTGCCGATGTGGTTCATGATCTGGTCCATGATCATGCCGATGCCGCGGGCTTTCATCTTCGCGGTGAGTTCGCGGAACTGCTCGTTGGTACCGAATCGCGGGTCCACGGTGTAGTAGTCCGTTGTCGCGTAGCCGTGATACGAGGCCACCGGCATGGCGTTCTCGAGGACCGGGTTGAGCCATACGGAGGTGAAGCCCATGTCCTCGATGTAGTCGAGGTGGTCTTCGATGCCCTGCAGGTCGCCGCCATGGCGGCCGTAGGGATCTTCCCGGTTCAGCTTGTCGTCCAGGAAGTAGAATTCGTCGTTCTTCGGGTCACCGTTCGCGAAACGGTCCGGCATGACGAGGTAGATCGCATCGGCGGACGTGAATCCCCTGGTGTGGCCAGGATCCGTGCTCTTTTGCCGCAGTTCATAGGTGCGCGTAAAGCGGTAGTCGTCTTCCGAGAAGGCGATGTCGAATGTGCCCGGCTCGGCGTCAGCCGCGACGTCGAGGTACAGGAACAGGTAGTTCGGGCTCTCGACACGCACGACCCTGCTTATAGAGACGCCCGGATGGGCGAGCTCGGGCGTCAGCAACGAGATGTTGTTGCCGTGAAGCATCAGCTGCAGCTCGCGGTGTTCGAACCCGGTCCACCAGAACGGCGGCTCGACGCGTTCGATCTCCTGGGCGTCACTCGCTGCCGCGAAGGCTGCCAAAAGGCAGGCAAGAACGGCCAAACTGGTTGCTCGCATGATGTCTCCTGGTCGTCGTTCGATGGTCCGTCGAATCCCGGGGGATCACTATAGCGGAAGCACATCACGGCGGGACGATGTGAATACGTATTCATCCGCTGCGGTTCGGGGCTTGTTGATAAACTGCCGGAATGTCAGGGAGTAAAGACAGTCTGCGGCACATCGCCGTCATCGGCGGCGGCTCGGCCGGCTGGATGGCTGCCGCGGCGCTGGCGCACGCGGTAAGGGGTGATTGCCGGATTACGCTGGTGGAATCCGAGCTGATCGGCACGGTTGGCGTCGGCGAAGCGACGATACCGCCTATCCGCCTGTTCAACCAGCGCCTCGGCATCGACGAGTACGAGTTCATGCGCCACACGCAGGGCTCTTACAAGCTCGGTATCCAGTTCGTCAACTGGGGGCGCAACGGCCACCGTTATTTCCATCCGTTCGGTCCGTTCGGCGCCGATTTCGATATCGTTCCGTTCGCGAATTACTGGTTGAAGGCGCGTGCGGAGGGCGATGAAAGTTCGCTCGATGACTGCTCGATGGCATGGGCCGCGGCATCGCGCTGCAAGTTCGAGCGGCCGCTGAAGGATCCGCGCATGGTGCAGTCGACCTATGACTACGCCTATCACTTCGATGCCGGGCTGTACGCGAAATACCTGCGCGGTTATGCCGAGCAACGCGGCGTGCAGCGCATGGAAGGCAAAATCGTCGACGTGTGTCTCGATCCCGAGGCCGGCAACATCGTGCGCGTCACGCTGGACGACGGCAGGACGGTCGAAGCCGACTTCTATATCGATTGCACGGGCTTCCGCGGGTTGCTGATCGAGGACGCGCTCGAGACCGGTTACGAGGACTGGACGCACTGGTTGCCCTGCGACCGGGCGGCCGCCGTACAGTGCACGCACGGCGGTGAGTTTACGCCCTACACGCGCTCGACGGCGCACGAGGCAGGCTGGCAGTGGCGCATCCCGCTGCAGCATCGCATCGGCAACGGCTATGTGTTTTGCAGCAAGTTCATCGGTGAAGACGAGGCGGCCGCGAAGCTGCTCGCCAACCTCGACGGCGAGCCGATCACGGAGCCGCGAGTGCTGCGTTTCACGACCGGGCGCCGCAAGAAGTTCTGGAATCGCAACTGCCTGGCCATCGGCCTCGCCGCCGGATTCATGGAACCGCTCGAGTCGACGAGCATCCACCTTATTCAGACCGGCATTACCCGGTTCCTGGCGCTGTTCCCTGATCGCAATCTCGATCCCCTGGCGATCGAGGAGTACAACCGGCTCACGCGCCTCGAATACGAGACCGTGCGGGATTTTCTCGTGCTGCACTATCATGCCACCGAGCGCGACGAAACCGAGCTGTGGCGTTACTGTGCCTCGATGTCGATACCCGATTCGCTGCGTTACAAGATCGACCATTTCCGCGCTTACGGACGTATCGTTTCGCCGGGCATCGAGCTGTTCCAGAACCCGAGCTGGCTCGCGGTATTCATCGGGCAGTTCGTGATGCCGGAACGATACGACCCGCTCGTCGACCAGCGCGGCAACGTCGACGCGCATGCTCGCCTGGAGAGCCTGCGGCGCGTCATGGCGGAGGCGGCCGCTGTCATGCCCGATCACCGCAAGTACCTGGACTCGCACTGCAAAGCGCCGGCGATGTAGAACCGGACCTGTCGTGAAGGCTATACCGACCCTGTTACTGTTTTCGCTGCTCGCGACTCCGGCATTGGCGCTGCAAGTTCAATCTCCAGACACCCGCATCACGTTCTCCGTCGATGTCGACGACGACGGGGTACCGCGCTACAGCGTCAGCTACCGCGGGGAACGCGTGGTCCGCGAGTCGCGGCTCGGGATGCGCTTTGCCGATCACCATGCTTTCGATACTGGCCTGCGCATCATGCGTTCCGTACGTAGCGGCGGTAACAGTACCTGGCAGCAACCGTGGGGCGAGCGCCGCCGGGTCCGTGACCACTACAACGAGCTGTTCGTGCTGTTCCAGGCCGACGCGCCGGCGCGCCAGATCGGCTTACGTGTCCGGGTGTACGATGACGGTGTCGGCTTCCGGTACGAGGTGCCGGAGCAGGGCGGCTATGCCGACGTCGAGATCGTCGACGAGTTGACCGAGTTCCATCTGGCCCCGGAGGCAACTGCTTGGTGGATCCCTGGACGCGGCTGGAACCGTTACGAGTTCCTGTACAACGAGACACCCGTGATGGACATCGGGCTTGCGCATACGCCGGTAACGGTGCGGGTCCCGGGCGGCGTCCACCTGAGCATACACGAGGCCGCGCTCGTCGATTACGCGGCGTACGTCCTGGACAGGCGCCGCGGCGGCCTACTCAAGACCAACCTGACGCCGTGGTCCGACGGCATCCGCGTCAGGACCCGCGCGCCGTTCGTCACACCGTGGCGCACGATCCAGGTGTCGCCGGACGCAAAGGGCCTGCTGAACTCGGACCTCATCCTCAACCTAAACGAACCCAACAAGCTCGGTGACGTGTCCTGGGTAGAGCCCGGAAAGTACGTCGGGATCTGGTGGGGGATGCACCTGCACGAGAAGACCTGGGGCTCGGGTCCCGAGCACGGCGCGACGACGGCCGAAGCCAGGCGTCACATCGACTTCGCCGCGAGACACGGTTTCGACGGCGTGCTCGTCGAAGGCTGGAACACGGGCTGGGACGGCAACTGGATTGCAAATGGCGCGGTCTTCAATTTCACGAAGCCGTATCCCGACTTCGATATCGAGGCTGTGGCCGGCTATGCGCGCGACAAAGGCGTGCGGCTCGTGGGACACCACGAGACCTCGGGTCACGTCAGTAACTACGAGCGGCAGATGGGCGCTGCGTTCGACCTTTACGAGTCGCTCGGCGTGCGGCAGGTGAAAACCGGTTATGTGGCGGACGGGGGAGGGCTGGTCCGGGTCGATGACGGCATCGACAAGCACGAATGGCACGATGGCCAGTTTGCGACGGGGCACTTCATCCGCGTGCTCGAGGAAGCCGCGAAGCGCAAGATCAGCATCAATACGCACGAGCCGGTCAAGGACACGGGTCTGCGCCGCACCTACCCGAACTGGATCAGTCGCGAAGGCGCGCGCGGGCAGGAATACAATGCGGCATGGGCGTCGCCCAACCCGCCGAGCCATAACGTGACCCTGCCATTTACCCGCATGCTGTCGGGCCCCATGGATTTCACGCCGGGCATCTTCGACCTGTTGCACCAGGGAACGGGGTCCGATTTCCGCGTCGCCTCGACGCTTGCCCACCAGCTCGCCCTCTACGTGGTGCTTTACAGCCCGATCCAGATGGCGGCGGACCTGCCCGAGAACTACGAGCAGCGGCCGGACGCGTTCCAGTTCATCAAGGACGTACCGACCGACTGGGAGGAGAGCATCGCGCTGGACGGGGAGGTCGGGCAGTTCGCGGTGTTCGCAAGACAGGAACGCGGCGGCGACGACTGGTACGTCGGCGCGATCAGCGGCGACCGGCCGAAGGCTATCGCCTTCCCGCTCTCGTTCCTCGAACCGGACAGGCGTTACATCGCGACGATTTATCGCGACGGTGACGACGCCGACTGGGAATCGGCTCCCTACGACGTCGTGATCGAGGAGCGTTCGGTAAGCGCTAAGGATTCACTGGAACTCAGGCTTGGCGCAGGGGGTGGCGCAGCAGTTCGGCTGCGGCCCGACGATTGAGCAACACGGTAATGAAAAAGAAGCCACCGCTTTCCTTCTGGCAGATCTGGAACATGTGCTTCGGCTTCCTGGGCATCCAGTTCGGCTTCGCGCTGCAGAACGCCAACGTCAGCCGCATCTTCCAGACGCTGGGCGCGGAGATCGACGACCTGCCGATCCTCTGGGTGGCCGCGCCGCTCACGGGACTGATCGTGCAGCCCATCATCGGCTACATGAGCGACCGCACCTGGGGCCGCTTCGGGAGACGCCGGCCGTACTTCACGATCGGCGCGATCTTTGCCTCGCTGGCGCTCTTCGTGATGCCGAATTCACCGACGCTCTGGATAGCGGCTGGCATGCTGTGGGTGATGGACGCGAGCATCAACGTCTCGATGGAGCCGTTCCGCGCATTCGTCGGCGACATGCTGCCCGAACGCCAGCGCACGACGGGCTTCGCGATGCAGAGCTTCTTCATCGGCATCGGCGCGGTCGTCGCGTCGGCGCTGCCCTACATGATGACCAACTGGTTCGACATCAGTAACACGGCGCCGCCCGGGCAGATCCCGGACTCCGTCAAGTGGTCGTTCTACCTGGGCGGGGCGGTGTTCTTTGCGGCCGTCATGTGGACGGTGCTGCGTACCCGGGAGTATTCACCGCAGCAACTCGCCGAATTCGACGCCGCAAGGCCGCCGCAGCACGTCGCCGAAGACGCCTCGCTGCGCCCCGCGGAAAAGTACATGAAGGGCGGCATCGCCTGGGCAGCCACCGGCGTCGCCGGCTGGTTCGTGATCCTGCAGAACGGGCTCGACAAGCAGCTCTACATCCTCGCCGGCGGCCTCGTCGCGTTCGGCTTGCTGCAGGTGATCACGGCATTCATGCAGCGCGCCGGGAACACGAAAAACGGCATGTACGAGATCGTGCACGACCTGTTCCACATGCCCAGGGTGATGCGCCAGCTGGCCGTCGTGCAGTTCTTCTCCTGGTTCGCCCTGTTCGCCATGTGGATCTACGGTACGGCCGCCGTGACCAGCCATCATTTCGGCACGTCGGACACGAGTTCGGTGGCGTACAACAACGGCGCGGACTGGGTCGGCGTTCTGTTCGCGGCCTACAATGGGTTCGCGGCGCTCGCGGCGATCGCGATACCGTTCGTCGCGGGGCGCCTCGGCTGCCGGGTCTCGCACATGCTGAACGTGGCGATCGGCGGCGTCAGCCTGATGAGCTTCTATTTCATCTCCGACCCGAAGCTGTTGCTGATCCCCATGATCGGCATCGGTNNAGCAACCTGCCGTCGCACAAGATGGGCGTGTACATGGGCATCTTCAATTTCTTCATCGTGATTCCGCAGCTGGTTGCCGCGAGTATCCTGGGCCTGGTCATCCGGGAGTTCTTTGGCCAGGCCAGTATCTTCGGGCTGGTTACGGGGGGCGTGCTGATGATCGTTTCAGGGATCGCCGTGCTGCTGGTCGACAAGGCGGCGGAGCCGCAATAAGCGGGTGTCGCGCTGCGTCAGAAGTTCACGGCGCCGCAGGATTCGCGGACGATGAGCTTTGGCTCCATGAGCGTCGATTCGACCGGCTCGCCTTTGATGAGCCCGACGATACCGGTCACGAGGCCCTCGGCGCCCAATCGGGAATTCTGTTGCACGGTTGTCAGAGCCGGTGACACGTAGGCCGCAAGCGGCATGTCGTCGAAACCGACGACGCTCACGTCCTCGGGCACGCGCTTGCCCGTGTCCTGCAGGGCGCGCATCGCGCCGATCGCGATCAGGTCCGTGCCCGCGAAGATCGCATCGAAAGGCTCTCCGCTCTCGAGCAGTTGCATCGTTGCCTGGTAGCCCTGGTGCTCCGAATTGTCGGCGGCAAAGCGCAGGCGCTCGTTGCACTCCACGCCGGCTTCCTGCTGCGCGCGGCGATAACCTGCATGCCGCGCACCGTGTTCCGGGCTACGCCGCGACTTGCTGCCGATGAAAGCGATGTTGCAGCGGCCGAGGCTCGTGAGGTGCTTCGTCGCCTGGTATCCGCCGCTTTCGTTGTCGCAACCGAAAGTCCGGCCCGGGAAGTCCTGGATCAGCGGTCCCCAGATCATGAAGCGGGTGTTGGCGTCGGCGAGCGCGGTCAGCTTCTCCCGGTATTCCATGTAATCGCCGTAGCCGAGCAGGATCAGGCCGTCGGCCCGGTTACTCGCCTGGTACTGGATATGCCAGTCGTCGCTCAGCTGCTGCAGCGAGACGAGTACGTCGTAACCGAGACCGGCTGCGATGCGGACGATGTTATCGAGAAGCGACATGAGGAACAGGTTCATTCGTGTATCGGTGTCGCTAGCGTCATCGAACAACAGCAGCGCGATCGTGTTGCTCTGATGAGTACGCAGGCCGGCCGCGTTACGATTGACGAAATAGTTGAGTTCCCGCGCGATCGCCTGGATGCGGTCGCGCGTTTCCTTTCGCACCAGCGGGCTGTTGCGCAGCGCACGAGACACCGTCGCCTGGGAGACTCCGGCGATGTCGGCTATGTCGCGCGACGTGGGGTTCTCGACTTTCATTGGGCGAACTGACGCTGCAGCGCTGGGCTTGGTGAAACGTTTTATCACAATTCCTGCTCGCAAAGGCGGCAGGAGGACGCTTTTTTGGCGCCTGTAGCCGCTTTGGCGGGCAATGCCGGCCGCTTGCCATGCGTTTCGGGGCGCCGTTGGGGCGCCCCGAAAAAGGTGGACGGCGGGTGGCCGTCCTATGGGCGATCGTGACCGCTAGCGCGATTCCGCCAGCATTGTCTGGTGATCGTTGAACCAGGTGTTGGTCTCGGCATCCGCCTTCGCCAGTTCTCCAGGCGGCATGCGTTCGGCCAGGTATTCCTGATGGACGCGGGCGTCGTCGTTGCCGAGCCTGACGGCGATCGTAAACCACTTGAGTGCTTCGATCGTGTTCTGGGCAACGCTGAAACCGTTCTGGTACATGGTGCCCAGGCTGACCTGGGCGGCAGTGACGCCGTTATTGGCGGCCAGCAAGTACCAATTCATCGCCTCCGCCTCGTCCATCGGCACGCCCCAGCCGTTGGCGTGCATGACGCCGAGCTTGTACTGGGCCTGGCCGTGTCCCTGGTCGGCCGCGAGCCCGAACCAGTGCAGGGCCTGGATGTCGTCCATCGGGACAACGATTCCCTCGGAGTACAGGAGGCCCATGCCGTATTGGCTATCGGCGTCACCGCTTTCCGCGGCGGGCGCCCAGGTGGCCATGGCCTTCTCGAAGTCGCCGACATCGTACGCCGCGCGCCCGTCCTCGTAGCTGCCGGCGGCTGCAGCAGCGGAGACGGCCAGCGACAATATTGCAAGAACGGAAACGAGATACCTGCGCATTTCGTGCTCCCTGGGCGGAACATCCACCCTTCACTTACGCTTGCCATCTTTGTGCTTGAAGTGACCAGAAACAGCAATGCGGGGAACTACCTAGCCATGCTGCAATCCGGCACTTGAGAGAGTCGGCGGCTCAGTATTGGCGCAAAGCGTTCTTGCTGTGCCGGAGCTTGTCGGCGGCGACGTCGCCGAGCGACAGCGCGAACGCAACGTACAGGGCGTCGAGGAGCGCGAGCTGCGCGAGCCGTGAGCTCANNACGCGCAAGCCGCGACGCAGGATTGGTCAGGGCGATCACCGTCGCGCCGTTTTCCCGGGCAGCGGCCGCGGCGCGGTCGAGTTCCGGCCACCCGCCGAGATGCGAGACGATCACGAGGACGTCGCCGGTTCCCGCTATGGCCGCCGCCTGCAGGATGCTGGGCGTGTCCGTATGAGCGTTGCACGGCGTGCCGAGCCGGAAGAACTTGTGGCAGGCGTCCGTGGCAACGTGCCCGGATGCCCCGAGCCCGATGAACGTGATCTGCCGGGCGTCGAGCAGCACGGCCGCCGCCTCGTCGACGGGCATCGAGGACAGCTGTGCGCGCATGTCGAGCAGCGACGAGATCGCCGCGTCGAGTACCTTGTTGACTGCGTCGGCGGTCGCATCGTCGGCGTTGACGTCCCGGTGGACGTAACGGTCGGGGCGGCTGAGCGCCTCGGTCAGGCGGATCGTCAGCTCGCGGAAACCCGACAGCCCCACGCGGCGGCAGAAGCGGATGACGGTCGGCTCGCTGGCACCGCACTCCCGCGCGACCTCGGCCAGCGTCGCATCGGCCGCTTGCCGCGGGTGCGCCACGACCCAGTCGGCGACGCGTTTCTCGGCGCGGCTCAAGAGCCCGGCCTGTTGCTGTATCCGGTTCAACATGTAGTAAAACTACAATATTATTTGCGTAGAATCCAGAAAAATTTGCCAAAAGCGGGACAATCTGTAGTAAAATTTCAGCTTCAACGAGGGTATCCCGATGGCAAACTTCGTACCGGTCGATGTGTTCGACCTCGTCATATTCGGCGGCACCGGTGACCTGGCCATGCGCAAGCTGCTGCCGGCGCTGTACCACCGCGAGCGCGACGGCCAGATCACCGGCGACAGCCGCATCATTGCGGCGAGCCGTGGCGAACTCGGCCGCAATGAATACCTCGACCTCGTCGAGACGGCGCTGCGCGAGAACCTCGGCAGCGGCGACTTCGATGATGGCGAGTGGGCGAAGCTTCGCGAGCGCATTCATTACGTGCAGAGCGACGCCTACGACCACGACAACTGGGGCGCGCTCGTCCAATCGCTCGCGGGCGCAGAAGACCGCATCCGCGTCGCTTACCTGGCGACGGCACCGAACCTCTTCGGCACCATCGCGCAGGGACTCAAGAAGAACGGCCTGATTACCGGCAACAGCCGCATCGTTCTCGAGAAACCGCTCGGACATGATTACGCGTCGGCCTGCGCGATCAACAACGAGGTCGGCAAGTGCTTCCCCGAGAACCAGATCTATCGCATCGACCATTACCTCGGCAAGGAGACGGTGCAGAACCTGCTCGCCCTGCGCTTCGCCAATTCCCTGTTCGAGCCGCTGTGGCGGCGCGGCGCGATCGATCACGTGCAGATCACGGTGGCCGAAGATCTCGGCGTCGGCGGCCGCGTCGAGTACTACGACGACATCGGCGCGCTGCGCGACATGGTGCAGAACCACCTGTTGCAGCTCGTGTGCCTGGTTGCCATGGAGGCGCCGTCCAGCCTGCATCACGATGCGGTGCGCGACGAGAAGATAAAAGTGCTGCGGGCGTTGCGCCCGATCACCCCGGATGCCGTGCGGGCCAGCACGGTGCGCGGGCAGTATACGGCCGGTGCGATCAATGGCAAGACCGTGGCCGGTTACGCAGAGGAACTCGGCGAGAGCAACAGCAGCACGGAGACCTTCGTGGCCCTGAAGCTCGAGATCGACAACTGGCGCTGGTCGAACGTGCCGTTCTACGTGCGCACCGGCAAGCGGCTCAAGGGCAAGCACTCCGAGATCGTCGTGCAGTTCCAGGAGGTGCCGCACTCGATCTTCCCCGAGCAGAAATACAACGTCGCGCCGAATCGCCTGACGATACGCCTGCAGCCCGACGAGGGCGTGAAGCTCTCGGTCATGGCCAAGGAACCCGGCCCGGGCGGCTTCGATCTGCGTCCCGTGTCGCTCGACCTGAGTTTCGAAGAGACCTTCGGCGTGCGCTATCCCGATGCTTACGAGCGCCTGCTCATGGAGGTGTTGCGCGGCAATCCCGCATTGTTCATGCGTCGTGACGAAGTCGAGGCGGCGTGGCACTGGATCGACACCATCATCGAGACCTGGGCGGCGTCGAAACAGAAAGTGGAAACCTACNNGTTCGATAGTCGCGAGGCGGCCGCGATCGCTGCCGCTGAACGTATCGCGGAGGCGCTCGGGCGGCGCCTGGATGCACAGGGCGAGGCGTCGGTTGTCGTCAGCGGCGGCACGAGCCCCGCCGGCGTCTTTGCGGAACTCGCAAGGACGCCGCTCGCGTGGCCCGACGTGCACGTGATCCTTAGCGACGAACGCTGGGTGCCGGCCGACCACGAGGACAGCAACGAAAAGCTGGTGCGAGAGACCCTGCTGAGCGGGGAGGCGCAGGCTGCGAAACTGCTGCCTGTCTACAGGCCCGGCGTAACGATCGAGGACCGCTGCAGCGAGCTGAACGACGAGCTGCGGCAGGCGCCGTTTCCGTTCGCGTGCGCGTTGCTCGGCATGGGCGAGGACGGGCATTTCGCGTCGCTGTTTCCCGATGCCGAGAACCTGGAAGAGGGACTGGACGTGGATTCGAGCGAGCTCTGTATCCCCGTGAACACGGCGGCGAGCCGCCATCCGAGGGTTAGCCTGACCCTGTCCGCGCTGTCGCGCAGCGACGAAATCCTGTTGCTGATGTTCGGTGACAGGAAGCGCGAGGTCTACGAGACCACGAAACAGGCCGCGAACGGCCATCCCGTCTCCCACTTGCTCCGCCAGAAGCGTGCGCCGGTGCACGTTTACTGGGCACCCTGACACTCGAGGCAACCCGACATGAATTCAACGATCCAGCGCGTCACCGAGCGCATCCAGCAGCGCAGCAAGGCATCGCGCAATGGCTACCTCGCGCGCATTCGAAGTGCCACCGACGGCGGCCCATCGCGCGGTTCGGTGTCGTGCAGCAACCTCGCGCACGCGATGGCGGCCGGCAGCAATATCGAGAAGAAGGCGCTGTCGGGCAATACCGTGCCGAACATCGGCATCGTCTCCGCTTACAACGAGATGCTGAGCGCGCACCAGCCCTTCGAAAGCTACCCCGCGGTGATCAAGGACGCGGCCGCGAAGCAGGGCGCCATCGCCCAGTTCGCGGGCGGCGTGCCCGCGATGTGCGACGGCGTCACCCAGGGGCAGGACGGCATGGACCTGTCGCTGTTCAGCCGCGACGTGATCGCGCTGTCGACGGCCGTCGCGCTGTCGCACAACATGTTCGATGCCGCGATCCTGCTCGGCATCTGCGACAAGATCGTGCCGGGACTGCTGATCGGCGCCCTGTCTTTCGGCCATCTGCCCATTACGTTCGCGCCCGCCGGCCCTATGGTGTCGGGCCTGTCGAACAAGGAGAAAGCGCAGATCCGCGAGGAGTACGCGGCAGGCCGCATCGGCCGTGACGAGCTGCTGGCGGCGGAGTCGGCCGCCTACCACGCGCCCGGAACCTGCACGTTCTACGGCACGGCCAACAGCAACCAGATGCTCATGGAGTTCATGGGCCTGCAGTTGCCCGGCGGCTCGTTCGTGAACCCGGGCACCGAGCTGCGCGAGGCCCTGACGCGCGCAGCGGTGAACAACATCCTGCAACGGACCGCCCTCGGCGACGACCACGTCCCGCTCGGCGAGATCGTCGACGAAAAGGCGATCGTGAACGCGATCGTGGGCCTGCTTGCCACGGGCGGCTCGACGAACCACACGATCCACCTCGTGGCGATCGCAAAGGCGGCGGGCATCGTGATCGACTGGGAGGACTTCTCGGAGCTGTCGCGCGCCGTGCCATTGCTCGCTCGCGTGTACCCGAACGGCATGGCGGACGTGAACCATTTCCACGCGGCCGGCGGCCTCGGCTTCGTCATCGGCCAGTTGCTGGATGCGGGCCTGCTGCACGAAGACGTGCAGACGATCCTCGGTCCCGGTCTCCGGAATTTCTGCCGCGAGCCGTTCCTCGACAACGGCAACCTCGAATGGCGTGCTGCGCCTTTGCAGAGTCTCGATGCAGAGATCGTGCGCCCGGTGAGCGAACCGTTCGATGCGGAAGGCGGGCTGCGCCTGGTCGCAGGCAACGTCGGCCGGGCGATCGTGAAGGTTTCGGCCGTCGCTCCGGAGCATCGTTCGATCAAGGCGCCGGCGCGCGTGTTCACGTCGCAGGCGGCGTTCACGCGGGCGTTCAACGACGGCGAGCTGGAAACGGACTTCGTCGCCGTGCTGCCCGGCCAGGGCCCGCGCGCCAACGGCATGCCGGAACTGCACAAGCTCACGCCGTATCTCGGCGTGCTGCAGAATCGCGGTTTCAAGGTGGCGCTGGTCACCGACGGCCGGATGTCGGGCGCATCGGGCAAGGTGCTGGCGGCCATCCAGGTGACGCCGGAGTCGTCTGCGGGCGGCCTCATCGGCAAGATCCGCGACGGCGATGTCGTCACGATCGATTCGAGCGGTGGTGATCTGCGGGTCGAAGCACCGGGGATCGATTCACGGCCCGGGTTGGAAGCCGACGTCGTGAACCGGCAGGTCGGCATGGGCAGGGAACTGTTCGCCGTCTTCCGCGAGCACAGCCAGGGCGCCGAGCAGGGCGCCGGCATCTTCACGGTGGCGGACGCATGAACGCCGCCGATCTGCTCGCCGCGCAGCGCGTCGTGCCGGTCGTGGTGATCGACAGCGCGGAAGACGCCGTGCCGCTCGCGAAGACCTTGCTCGAGAACGGTCTCGCGGCGATCGAGGTGACGTTGCGAACGGACGCGGGGCTTGACGCGATCGAACGCATTGCGAGCGAAGTACCCGGCATGCTGGTCGGCGCCGGCAGCGTGCGCCACGCATCGCACGTCTCGGCAGTGAAATCGGCTGGCGCGTCGTTCGCGGTCAGTCCCGGTTGCAGCGATGCCCTGCTCGAGGCCGCCGCCGATGCGAAAATACCCTTCTTACCGGGAGCGGTGACCGCGTCGGAGATGCTCGGGCTGCTGGATCTCGGCTACACGCTGCAGAAGTTCTTTCCGGCAGAACTGTCCGGTGGCGCGGCGTTCATCAATGCCATCGGCGCGCCGATCCCGGAAGTGAGTTTCATGCCGACAGGCGGTATCGGGCCGGATAATGCAACAGACTACCTGGCGTTGCCGAACGTCGCCTGCATTGGCGGTTCGTGGATCGCGCCGCCGGGACTATTGCGCGACGGAAATTTCCGGGCGATCGCGGATCTCGCGGCAGCGGCCGCGAGTCTCACAACCACTTGCGGAAGCGAAAATAGATGAGCATCGCCGCGCTCGTCGCCACCATCACGACGAGCGCGACCAGGAATCCCCGCGGTGACTCGACGCCCGGCAAGCCGCCGACGTTCATGCCGAGCAGCCCTGTAACGAAGGTGAGCGGCAGGAAGATGGCGGCGACGACCGACAATACGTACATCCGCGTGTTCTGCAATTGCGCCAGTTCATTCAGCAGCTCTTCCTGCAGCACGACTGCGCGTTCGCGCGCGAGGTCGAGATCCTCGAGGTAGCGCGTGACGCGGTCGGCTTCCTCGCGCAGGCTGTTGGCCTCGGCGTCCGAGAGCAGCGTGCCGGGGTTACGGTACAGCCGGTCGAGCGCATCGCGCTGCGGCGCGACGAAACGCCGCACCGAGGCGATCTGGCGGCGCAGCACGGCGAGCGCGTGCCGCCGTGTCTGCACGGCTTCGGCAGCCCCGGTTTCTTCGATGGATGACAGGCTTTCCTCGATCGTATCGAAAAAACCGCCGATGCGGTCGGCCAGGCGTCCGATGAGGCTGGCAAGGAACTCGCCGGCGGACTTCGGCCCCGTGCCTTGCTGCAGCTGCTCCCTGAGGTCCTGAACCGACAACAGCTTCCTGCGCCGCGTGCTGACGATGCGGTCGCGCTCGATCCACAGGCGGATGGACACCATGTCTTCCGGGTCTTCCCCGGGGTTCATGTTCACACCGCGCAACACGGCGAGCAGGCCCTTGCCAATGTTGAGCGTCCGGGGCCGGGTCTCTTCCGCGCTGAGCGCTTCGACCACCACACGCTCGAGCCCGAGGGTAGCGCGCATCCACCTCACAGGCAGTTTCTCGGCGACGTCGAGGTGCAGCCAGAGCAAACCATCTTCGGGCCGCCATTTTTCGATATCGGCCGGTTCGACGGAAGTGGCTCCGCCGTTACCGTCGAGCAACAGTGCGTGTAACAGGCCGTCCGGTGATTTCATGGCCATCGGTGCGCCTCGCTAGCCAGTCAAACGATTCCCTGTATAGTAGGTCGCGGATAAAACGGGGTCGAGAAGCATTCGATGAATTCCACCCGGCGCAGTAAGAATAAGGACAATGACTGCCTGCTGATCGGCGACATCGGCGGCACGAACGCGCGTTTCGCGCTCGCCGATGCCGAGAGACCCGCGTTCTCGCAGGTCCGCACATTGCAATGCGACGATTACGAGTCGGCCGACGTTGCCATCAAGCACTACCTGGAATCCGTCGGCGCGGAATCTCCCCGCGTGATCTGCCTGGCCGCGGCCGGTCCGATCATCGACAAGCGCGTGCGCTTCACCAACAACCACTGGGAGATCGCGGCCGACGAGCTTGGTGCAGAGTTCTCGATCGAGGGCGTGCGCCTCCTGAACGACTTCGAGGCGATTGCCTACTCCGTGCCGTTCCTGGCGGCCGATGACTGCATGCCGATCGGCCTGCCGGAGCCCGGGGCACTCGATTCCGAACACTACATGGTGGGCGTTATCGGGCCGGGCACGGGGCTGGGCGCGGTCGGGCTGCGCAAGCACGGCGACATCCTGTTTCCGATCGCGGGCGAGGCCGGTCACGGCGGCTTCGCACCCGAGACCCAGGTGCAGATCGACATCCTCAGGGCGCTGCGCGAACGCTTCGACCGGGTATCGAGCGAGCGCCTGGTATCCGGGCCGGGACTCGAGAATATCTACCGGGCGCTGATGCGCATCCACGGCGAAAAGCGGGCGCACCTGGCGCCCGCCGAGATCTTCAAGGCGGCGATCGACAATACGGACTCGCTCGCGGCGGAGGCCGTGCAGATGTTCTTCGAGGTATTCGGCCAGGTCGCGGGCGATCTCGCGCTGACGCTTGGCGCGGAAGATGGCATCTTCATCGCAGGCGGTATATCGAAACGCTACCCGGACCTCCTCAAGAACAGCCGGTTCCGCTCAGGCTTCGAAAACAAGGGCCGGCACCGCTCGCTAATGGAGCGCGTGCCGACGCAGCTCATCCTGCACGAGCAGCCCGGGCTGCTCGGCGCAGCCTACTGCGCACTGCAACTATACGGCGGCTGAGCGCGCGGACGATCAGATAACGGGATCGTGTTCCATCGCGGCACTCGAGTTCGGGCGCGGCGTCGCCGTGATGCCCTCGTGGTGTCGAGGAAACGCGCTGGCGTTGATCGTTTCCTCGTAGGCGTGCCAGGTCGCGTAGCCGATGACGGGAATGATCACGATCAGGCCCACGAAAGCGGTGACGACGCCGAGCGCCAGCCCGACGATGATGATCGCGAGCCACACGATCATCGCGCCCTTGTTCCTGAGCACCGCGTTGACGGAGGTGACGACCGCCGTGACGCTGTCCACGTCGCGATGCATGATCATCGGCAGCGAGAATGCGCTGGCCGAGAACGTGACCGCGGCGAAGATCGCGCCGACGCCACTGCCGAACGCGAGAAAACTGACCAGCTCCGCCGTTGTCGGGTTTCCGTCCGTCGGGTACATGACCGCCGTGACGATGACGGCCGCCCTGGACCACAGCAGGAAGATAACCAGCAGCACGAGTGCGAACACGGCCTCGTTGCCGATGTGGCGCTTGAATGCCGCGCGCAGGCTGCGTGCGAGGACCGGCTCCTGGCCGCGTTCGAGCTGCGCGCTGATGGCATAGAGGCCGACGCAGACGAGCGGCGCCAGGAACACGAAGCCGCCGAGCATACCGAACATAATCCACTGGCTGCCGCGGAACCACGCGACGAGCGACACCGCGCCGATCAGCACGGCGACGGCCAGGCCATAGACCATGCTCTGTTGCGGCGCCTGGACCAGGTCGGCTACGCCGAGGCGGATCCAGCGAAACGGGGCAAAAAGCGAGAGTTTTCGGCACGGAGCGACGAACGGGAGCGCGTCCCTGCCGCCGCCGGCGTTGCGGTGCTTGCTCATGGCGGTATCCCCTGGGGCCTGTTTCGATCATCGGCTATTTGCCTTTGGCAGGCAATGACACCGGTATAGGCGTTTTCCGATGTTTTCTGGTATTGTGCAGCGCACAATAATGCTGCCGCAACGCACAATGCGGCTGCTGCGCTGCCGCTCGGATGAATTGCACAGGAGAACTCGATGGATCTCGCAGGGAAGACAATTGTGATTACGGGAGGCGCCCGCGGGCTCGGTGCGGCCATGGCGAAACGGCTGGCCTCTGCCGGCTGCCGACTGGCGATCGTCGACCTGGATGAGGCGGCGCTCAAGGCGACGGCGGAAGAGTGCCAGACGGCCGGATCGCCGAAAGCACGGGGGTATATCGCCAACGTGGCGAAAGAACCCGAAGTCGAGGCGCTGTTCGACACGATCGTCGAGGACTTTGGCGCGATCCACGGCCTCGTCAACAATGCGGGCATCATCCGCGATGCGCTGACGCTCAAGTACAGGGACGGCCAGCGGGTCTCGAAGATGACGCTCGATCAGTGGCAGGCGGTGATCGATGTCAACTTGACCGCCGTGTTCCTGTGCGGTCGCGAGGCGGCGGCGAAGATGATCGAGTCGGGGCAGAAGGGCTGCATCATCAACATCTCGTCGATCTCGCGCTCGGGCAACATGGGCCAGGCGAACTACTCGGCCGCCAAGGCCGGCGTGCAGGCGATGTCGGTAGTTTGGGCCAAGGAATTCGCGCGTTTCGGCATCCGTTCGGCATCCATCGCGCCCGGGTTCATCAGCACGGATCTCGTGATGTCGATGAAGCCCGCAGCGCTCGAGAAAATGACCAAGCCGATCCCGGCGAAACGTCTCGGTGAACCCGACGAGATCGCGCACACCGTGCAGTTCATCCTCGAGAACGACTACGTCAACGGCCGCTGCATCGAGGTCGACGGTGCGCTGCGATTGTAGGAGCGGTTCTCGAACCGCGACCCATCGCGGGCCCAGGCCCGCTCCTACAACGGCATCGATTGCGGTTACCATGGGCGATCAAAATACTCAGGGAGCGATCGACCCGCCATGCAATACAAAGCCGTCAAACTCGTCAAACGCCCGCGCCTGACCATCACGCCCGACGTCTTCGAGGTCGTCACGCTCGAGACACCGGAACTGGAGTCCGGTCAGTTACTCCTGAAGCAGACGCACATGTCGCTCGACCCCGCGATGCGCGGCTGGATGAGCGAGGACCGCGGCAGTTACATCCCGCCGGTCGAACTCGGCGAGATCATGCGTTCGAGCGGCGTCGCCGAGGTCGTCGAGTCGAAGCACGACGGCTTCGCCGTCGGCGATCGTGTGGTCGGCATGATCGGCTGGACCGAGTACGCCGTCAGTAATGGCCTGGGGCTGAACAAGGTGCCGGCGGGTATCTCCGCAGAGGCGGTGCTTTGCGTGCTGTCGCTGCCGGGACTCACCGCCTGGCAGGGGCTGATGGAAATCGGCAAGCCAAGGGCCGGCGAGACGATGGTCGTGTCCGGAGCCGCGGGCTCGGTCGGTTCGATAGTCGGCCAACTCGGTAAGGCCGAGGGCCTCACCGTCGTCGGTACGGCGGGCAGCGATGAGAAGTGTCGCTGGCTCGAGCAAGAGCTCGGATTGGACGCGGCGATCAATTACAAGTCCGATGATCTCGATAAGCACTTGAAAGACGCGACACCCAATGGTGTCGACCTCTACTTCGAGAATACCGGTGGACCGGTGCAACATATCGTGTTCCACCGCATGAACGCGCACGGCCGCATCGTCGTCTGCGGCATGATCGCCGACTACAACACGGCGACGCCGTCGCCGGGGCCGAACTGGCTCAACATCATCAGGAAGCGCCTCACGATCACGGGCTTCACGATGCCGGATCACTGGGACCAGGTGCCGGCGATGATGCAGAAGCTTGCGGAGTACCTTGCCGCCGGCAAGCTCAAGTACCGGGCGCACAAGCTCGAGGGCCTCGAGAGCGCGATCGAGGGCATCAACCTGCTGTTCACGGGCGGCAACACCGGGAAGCTCATGGTCGAATTGTAGGAGCGGTTCTCGAACCGCGACCCGGTCAATCGGGATCGGGGACGAGCTCCTCGTAAAGGGCGATCGTCTTCCGCACCGTGTCCTCGTTGCGGAACTGCGTGCGGATACGCTCCCGCGCAGCCTCGCCCATGCGTTGCCGCAGCTCCGGGTCGCGGTAGAGCCTCTCGAAAGCACCCGCCAGCGCGCGCGCATTCCTGATCGGCACCACGAAACCGCACTCGCCGTCGACGACCAGTTCCGGGCTGCCGCCGCAATCGGTGACGACCGGCGGCACGCGGTAGGCCATTGCCTCGATGATCGCCCGGGCCAGTCCCTCTCGTTTTGTCGACGGCAGCGAGAAGACGTCACAGGCCGCCGTCACCGCGGGTGCGTCGCTGCGGTGGCCAATGCGGTGGATCCGCTCCGCGACACCGCTCGCGTTGATCTTCTTCGTGAGCCTGCGGTCGTCCATGCGACCGATCAAGAGGAGATGCGCGGGGATGTCCGGCGGCAGCATGCCGAGCGCATCGACGAGGTACTCGATGCCCTTGCGGGGCCGGTAGGCCGCCGTGCAGCCGATGACGAAGGCATCTTCCGGGATACCGAACTGCCCGAGGTCCGCGGGCTCTGCCGAGTACCATTCCAGCTTGTGGCCTTTGTAGATAGTCACTGGGCGTTCCGCGGGCATGCGCAGAAATGCCGGCTGCATATGCAGGAACCACTGCCGGATGGCCTCGCACACGCAGACGATGCGGTCGATGCGCGGATTGAGGTAGCGCATCCAGGACATCGGGTCGAGGAAACTCAGGTTGCCGACGATGCCGCGATAGNNGATGTGGTACCGACCACGGACGAGTTCCTCGCGCAGCGCCGCGATATCGGTCTTGTTGAAATTGTGCCTCAGCTGCAGCGGCATCGTCGGCACGCCCGCATCCGAGAGCAGCTGGCGATTCGGATGGTCGGGCGGGCAGGTCACCGTGATCTCGATGCCGGCCCGATGCATGCCGATGAAAGTCTCGATCGTCGGCCGGTCGCCGCCCTCGGTGATACAAAGTGAACGAATCGCCACTGCAGCTCAGATTCCGTGCGTCGCTGGCGCCGAGCATAGCACGCAGCCATTACGCCGCGAATCCGGCTCACGTAGAATCGGGCGCTCACGCAGCAGGAGAGACATCGTGAGCAATCTGCCGAGAGACGTTGGCCCACAAACGCTGGCTGTGCACGCCGGGGAAGAACCGGACGAGGTTACCGGCGCCTCATCGCCCAATATCGTCATGTCGACGACCTTCAAGACCCGGGACGCCGAAGCCTTCTCGATCAAGGATTTCGACGAGCACGACATGCCCTATATCTACACACGCTGGGGCAATCCGACGGTCAATCAGCTGCAGGAAAAGCTGCGCGTGCTCGAGGGCGCCGAGTCCTGCCTCGCGTTCGCCTCCGGCATGGCGGCCACGTCCGCGTTGCTGCTCGGCTACCTGTCGCCGGGCGATCACCTGATCGTGAGCGACGTGCAGTACGCGGGCAGCGCCGAGCTCGTGCGCCATACTTTGCCGCGCTTCGGCATCGAGGTCACGCCGATCGACACCAGCGACGTCAGCCGTGTCGAAGCCGCGATACACAACAACACGAAGCTCATCTTCATCGAGACGCCCATCAACCCGATCATCCGCCTGGCGGATATCGAGGCGATCGCGGCAGTCTGCCGGGCCCATGGCGTCCGCCTTGCGGTCGATTCGACGTTTGCGTCACCGACCGTGACGCGACCCGTCGAACTCGGTGCGGATTTCGTCGTTCACTCGCTGACGAAATACATCGGCGGCCACGGCGATGCGCTCGGCGGTGCCCTGCTGGGTCCAGGCGACGTGATGATGGAGCTGAACGAGGAAGCGCTGGTGCACTATGGCGGCGTGATCAGTCCGTTCAATGCCTGGCTGATCATGCGCGGCATTGCTACCTTGCCGATCCGCATGCAGGCGCACTCGGCGAATGCCATGCGGGTGGCCGAGTTCCTGGAGGCGCACCCAGCCGTCAAGCGGGTCAATTACCCCGGGCTGAAATCGCATCCGCAGCACGACATCGCGCTGCGGCAGATGTCCGGCTTCTCGGGGATGCTGTCGTTCCNNGTGAGTCTCGGCCACCATCGCAGCCTCGTCTACTGGATTGGCACCGACCAGATCATGGAGTCGAGTTACCGGCTGGAAGGGGAGCAGCTCGAGGGCTTCCGGGAGTTTGCCGGCGACGGCGTCATGCGGCTTTCGGTCGGGCTGGAGGACGCGAGCGATCTCTGCCGGGACCTCGATGCTGTTCTGACGTAAGAGCGGTTCTCGAACCACGAGCGATCGCGCCCCCTGGCCGCTCCTGCAGGCCGTGCCCGGTGCGTGCGTACGTATAAAGCCCGCTTGTCCACCGAAAAAGGAGGTGCCATGCTCATTGCTCAACCACAAGGAGAAGGTCGATGAGAGTCATCCTGGTACCGGTTGCCGACCGCCCCGAGTGTGCACGAGCCCTGAACACGGCGTTCGAGCTCGGGAAGAGACTGAACGCGAGCGTAAGTGGTTGCCATATACGGCCGCACCAGGAATCCGACCTGACCGTGTCGTCCGAGTTTGCGGCCGCCGCCTGGCGCAAGAAGAGCACCCCCGAGGCGCCGGCCGCCGCCGAAACGCTTTACAGGAAGATAGCCGAGGAACACGGCTACGAGCTCATGCGTCATGCCCGCGCCGCGCCGGGCGCCTTGTGGGTGGAGCGCGTGGGGTCGCCCGACAAGGTCATGGGTATCGTCGGGCCGATTGCCGACCTCATCGTGGTATCGCGGCCAAGACGCCCGAACGGAGTGGCACGCGTGTTCGTCGACACGGCCTTGATGCGCGGTTCCTGTCCGGTTCTGCTACTGCCGCAAGCCGGCCGCATCAGGCTCGGTGAGCGAGTGTGTATCGCATGGGACCAGGGGCCGCGCGTGGCACGAACGGTCAAGGCCTCGATACCGATGTTGCAGCTTGCTAAGCAGATCACGATCGTGACCTGCGGGCCCGAGGACCGGCCCGGGCCGAAGGCCGCGCAGCTCAAAGCGTATCTCAAGCATTGGGGTATCAAGGCGCAGCACGTAAGGACGCGCGGCCGTCACATCGAGACCGAACTCATGGACGCCTGCGCGGAAGCGAAGGCCGACCTGATCGTTTCCGGAGCTTACAGCCGGCAGCGCTGGTACGAGAAGGTGCTGGGCGGAACGACCGAGTTCCTGATTCATGAAGCGCGCCTTCCCGTGCTCATGCAGCACGTCTGATGCCGGCAGGAACCCCCCCGGATTCCTGATTCGCCAATAATCGTCGGATGGGCCGATGCGGGTAATCGAGAAAGGGACATATCGCGCAGAACGCGTGGCCTTGGCGTTGCAGATGCTCGTCACTTCCTGTGCCTGCGCCGACACGCCTGTCGAGATCGCAGCCTACCTCGAGGGCCACGGACGGTCGCCAGAAGACTACGTCATCTCGCAGGCAGCATCGCACAAGATTACGCTTCTTGGTGAAGCGCATTGGCTGAAGCAGGATGCTTCTTTTGTGGCGGCACTGGTGCCCGCTCTTGTCGAGGCCAACATTGACCTTGCTGTAGAGGTGTTTCCCGCGTCGCAGCAGGCCGCAATCGACGGGCTGATCACGGCGCCAGAGTGGAGCACCGCTCGAGCAAACGCGGTCCTGCGCGCGGCGAATTGGCCGTACAAGGAGTACCGTGATGTTTTGCGCAGTGCCTGGTTGGCGAACCGCGATTCAGGTCAGCGTATCAGTATTGTCGCATTGGGACCGCCTCCGGATTGGCGCAGCTCTTTACTGCCAAGGGGAGAAACGTATGACTCCTTCATGGCTGATCGGGTCGTTCGGCACATAGCGCAAGGCGATCGATCCGTCGTTGTGTACACAGGGATGCACCATGCCTTTACCCGTTACTACCAAGCCGAACTTAGCCTGACGGGTGCGGCCATGGCGTATATGGACAGGATGGGCAATATCCTTAGGCGCAGACTGGGTGAACAGGTGTTTCTCATCGCACTGCACAAACCGATCTGGTGTGGCAGCCCGGCTGAACCTTCTTATTGCTTGCCATTTGCCGGACGAATCGATTGCGCAGCATCCCGAGTCGGACGACCCATCGGCTTCGACGTCCTGGAACCTCCACTCTCCGAGATGCGGTTCGCGTCCACAGACTACTATGCATACGGCCATGCCGGGCTTCGCTTTGTTGATTATACCGATGGATATGTTTGGCTCGGTTCCATCGACTCCTTTCGCCCGGTGACGATAATCGAACTGGACGAATTCGCACCGGATCCCGACTCTCTTCGCGCACTGATGAAGAGTAACCCTTTTACTGGTGAGCAGAACGTCGCCGAGGACCGATTACGGGAAATATGGGCAGAACAGGTCCGGGCGAATCGGGATATCCTGAGCAGTCGAGGATGGATGCATCTGAGCGGCGATGGATGCGCCGACCTGGAAGACAGCGAACTGCCTTGAAGCGGAAGTGCGGTATGTCTGTCTGTTGCAGCGATTCGGTATTCGCCTATAGCCGCGGCTGAAATCGATCAAGTATCGTTTTGATGTTCGCCAAGCGAGAGGAGCAGATGCGGTGAGTCAGGTGGTAGAACGCTGGTGGCTCCAGGCTCCCGGGTGGCTCCTTCTGACGTACCTCGTCTATGCGCAGGCAATTCCCGCTTTCGACTACGAGTTGGGTGTTCGTATGGGCACCCAGGAATCCGCCCGACAAATTACCGAAGTTGGCGCAGCGTTTTGGTACGGCTTCGCGTTCGCCGACCTCGTCATTTACATACCGTTGCTCGCTGCCGGGCTGATCGGCCATTGGCTTGGGCGCCCATGGTGGAGAGCTGCCTTTGGCGCTGCACTTGGAATTACCGTTTACTGGCCCATTGTTGTTCTTGCGGCTGCGGTGGACGCGCGCGATGCGTCGGGGTGGAATATTGATGACACGTCTTACTGGATTGTACTGCCAATAATCGCGACCTGGGCACTGTGGGGGTTAATGCTGGTCGCCCGTTCTGCTGCAGAAACGGCCCAACGGTAATGTGCAAATCGCGAGTAAGCTATTGTCCGTCCAGATGAGCGAATCGGATAGCCGGCTTTCATGCTTGCCGGTACCAGTGGACGCCGTGAGCGTCCGATTCCATGACCGCGTCGCCGGTGGCCAGCAGGTAATTCAGATGGGCGATCGCTTCACCGGTTGCCATCATGCGGTGTCCGTCGGGTACACGGCGACCGAACAATACGCTGAACGCATCCACCGGGCGGCAAGGTTCGGCCAGGTGCTCGACGAGCATTTCGAGCCGACGCCGGTGTTCCGCGACGATGGCATCGATGCGCTCGTGCGCGCCGCGGAACGGCTTGCCGTGAGCCGGCAGCACCAGGACATCCGCCGAAATCTGCCTGCGTAGCGCTGTAAGCGATTCGAGCCAGTGCTTCAACGGATTTGCCGCTGGTTCGGTCGGCCAGACGCTGACGTTGGCCGAGATCGTCGGCAACACCTGGTCGCCCGAGATCAGCAGGTTCCGGTCCTCGCAATACAGGCAGGCATGCTCGGGCGAATGGCCGCGGCCGACAAGTACCTGCCACAGGTGATCGCCAAGAGCCAGACAGTCATTTTCGTGAAGGCGGACATAGGACTCGGGCAGTCGCGATACCAGGCGGCCGAAGAAGCCGAAGCGTTCGCGATATTCCTGCAGGGCCTCCTCGGAGAATCCGGCGGCCGCGTAAAAGCGGACGCCTTCCTCGGGCGCCGGCTTTCCCGTGTCGGCGACGAGCACACGCCCGAGCATGTACTCTTCGCGAGTCATCCACAGGTCGACGTCGAACTGTCGAGTAAGCCAGCCGGCGCAGCCGATGTGATCGGGATGCAGGTGCGTTGCGATAATGTGGGTGGCCGGGAGTCCACGCATGGTGCCGGCGAAGGTACTGCGCCAGATATCCTTGCTGGTGCTGCTGGCGATGCCCGTGTCGACGATCGCCCAGCCGCCATCGTCCTCGAGTAACCAGAGGTTGATGTGATCGAGGTCGAAAGGCAGGGGCATCCGCAGCCAGTGGATTCCGTCCGCGACCGGCATCGTGGCGCCCGTTTCCGGGCGCGCGGCGAACTCGTACCTAGGTTTCACGCGGCCCGCTGATCCATCGTGGCGAGCATATTGATCTTGTTGGCGACGCGAGTGCGGACGTCCTCGACGGCCTGCTCCTTGACCGGTCCGAAGCCCCGGATGTCCATGTACAGGCTCACGATCTCCGTCGCCAGATCCAGGTTGGCCGTGCCCAGCGCGCCCAGCAGCTGCTCCACCCGGCTTTCGAACTCGATGATCAGTGAGCGTTCCATGCGGCGTTCGGCCGTCATGCCGAATGGGTCGAAACGTGTGCCGCGCAGGCCGCGAAGCGACGCGAGCAGCCGCAGCACGGGGATCATCCACGCGCCGAACTCGCGCTTGCGTGGCCGCCCGCGCGCGTCGGTTGCGAAATTCAGGATCGGCGGCGCGAGGTGAAAGCGCACGCGCGCCTTGTCGCCGAAGTCACGCTTCACCGACTCGAGGAAGCCCGTTTGCGTATGCAGCCGAGCGACTTCGTATTCGTCCTTGTAGCTCAACAATTTGAAATAGCTTCTCGCCACGGCCTTCGCGAAACGGCCGTCGCCACCCACGCCGGCTTCGGCGTCGCTCGCCTTGTGCACGAGGCTCGTATAGCGGTGGGACAGAGCTTCATCCTGGTAATCGACGAGGAACGCGGCGCGCGGCTGGACGATGCGCTCGAGCGTCTCGGGCGCTGCCAGTTCCTGTGTTACCGCGAGGTCCTCGACGTGCTCCGGATTGTCGGCGGCAACCCGGCCCCAGGTGAAGGCGTGCTTGTTCTTCTCGACCTCGATGCCATTCAGTTCGATCGCCCGCATCATCGCAGCGTGCGAGACCGGGACGAGTCCCTGCTGCCAGGCCGCACCGAGCATCAGCACGTTGGCGTAGATCGTGTCGCCCAGCAGGCGCTGCGCCATCTTGTTCGCGTCCAGCAGGGCGAGGTTCGAATTGCCGACGACGTTACGAATTGCGTCGACGCGGTCCGCGGCGCGCAGGCTGGCATCGCGATCCCGCACGAAGTCACCTGTAGAAATCTCGGCCGTATTCAGTATCGCGCGCGTGTGCCCCGGCCGGTAGGCCTTCGAGGCCCTGGGTGACGAGCTGACGACCAGGTCGCAGCCGATGAGCGCGTCGGCCCGCGCCTGCTCGATACGTACCTGGTTGATATCCGACGGCTGCCTCGCAATGCGGATGTAGCTGAGGACCGGCCCGAACTTCTGCGCAAAACCCATGAAGTCGAGCACGCTTGCACCTTTGCCCTCGAGATGCGCGGCCATCGTGATCAACTGGCCGACGGTGACGACGCCAGTGCCGCCGACGCCTGTCACCAGCAGGTCAAAGCAGTGGTTGATGTCTGCTATGTCGGGGTCCGGCAGGCCGGTCGCTGCCGTCTCCAGCCGCGCAACCCCCGACAGCGTCGCGGGTCGCTGCCGTTCGCCACCGTCCACCGTGACGAAACTCGGACAGAAGCCGTTGATGCAGGAGTAGTCCTTGTTGCAGCTGTTCTGATCGATCTGCCGCTTGCGTCCGAACGGTGTCTCCTTCGGCACCACCGACAGGCAATTGGATTCGACGGAGCAGTCGCCGCAGCCCTCGCAGACGAGGTCGTTGATCGCGACGAACCTGTGCGGATCCGGCATCTGGCCGCGCTTTCGCCGGCGGCGCTTTTCCGTGGCGCAGGTCTGCGCGTAGATCAGCACTGTGACGCCGGGAATGTCGCGCAGCTCACGCTGGATCGCGTCGAGGTCGCGGCGGTGCGAAAACGTCGTGCCCCGCGGAAAATCGCTCGCCACGAATTGCTCCGGTTCGTCCGAGACCACCGCGATGCGCTCGATGCCCTCGGCGCGAACCGAGTTCGCGATGCCTGCGACGCTGAGCGGGCCGTCGACGGGCTGACCGCCGGTCATCGCGACCGCGTCGTTGTAGAGGATCTTGAAAGTAATGTTCGTGCCGGCCGCGACCGCCTGCCGAATCGCAAGCGAGCCGGAATGGTAGAACGTGCCATCGCCGAGATTCTGGAAGATGTGCCGGTTGCCGTTGAACTTCGAGCGTGTGATCCAGTTGACACCTTCGCCACCCATCTGGATCAGACCTTCGGTGTCCCGTTCCATCCAGCTCGCCATGAAATGACAACCGATGCCGGCGAGCGCCTGCGAGCCTTCGGGCAGCTTGGTCGACGTGTTGTGCGGACAGCCGGAGCAGAAGTAGGGCATGCGTGTTGCGCCCTCGACACGGATCGCGGGCGCCCGCTCGTCGAGGAGCTTGTCGGCACGCTCAGTCAACTTGAGCCCGCGGAAAGCCTTGTCCAGCCGCCGTGCGACGATGCCTGCCACCTCGACCGGCGACAATTCGCCGACCCATGGCAGGAGCGACTGCTCGTTCTCGTCGTATTTGCCGACCATGCGCTCCGGCTTGCGGCCGGGCCAGTCGTAGAAGTATTCCTTGAACTGGCTCTCGATGATGCCGCGCTTCTCCTCGATGACGAGCACTTCGCGCTTGTTCTTCACGAACTCGAGCGCGCCGTCGTGCTCGAGCGGCCAGACCATGCCGACCTTGTAGACGTCGATGCCGATGCGGCGCGCCTCGGCGCGATCGATGCCGAGCAGCCGCAGCGCCTCCATCAGGTCGAGGTGGGCCTTGCCCGTGGTCACGATGCCGAAGCGCGCATCGGGGACGTCGAAGATCCTGCGGTCGATCGGGTTTGCCGCCGCGAACGCGAGCGTTGCGGCTTTCTTCGCCTCCAGCCGTTCCTCGATCTGCGGGCCCGGCAGGTCCGGCCAGCGGTAGTGCAGTCCGCCGGGCGGCATCTCGAAGTCCGGTGCCACGAACTGCGGGTAGGACGGCAGTTGCACCGACATCGCCGACTCGACCGTTTCGGAGATCGCCTTGAAGCCGACCCACATCCCGGAAAAGCGCGACAGCGCGATGCCCCAGAGTCCGAACTCGAGGTATTCGGCGACATTCGCCGGGTTCACGTGCGGCATCATGAAAGTGAGGAAGGCGACATCCGACTGGTGCGGCATGGACGAAGACACGCAGCCGTGATCATCGCCGGCAACGACCAGCACGCCGCCGCGCGGCGAACTGCCGTAGGCGTTGCCGTGCTTCAGCGCGTCACCCGCGCGATCGACCCCCGGGCCTTTGCCGTACCAGAGCCCGAACACGCCATCCACTTCTCGATGCGGGTCGGTCTCCACCTGCTGCGAGCCGAGCATGGCGGTTGCGGCCAGGTCCTCGTTCACGGCCGGCAGGAACTCGATGTTGTTCTCATCGAGAAACGGTTTCGCACGCCAGAGTTCCTGGTCGAGCGCGCCGAGCGGCGAGCCCCGGTAGCCGCTGACGAAGCCGGCGGTATTGAGGCCCGCGGCACGATCCATCGTCCGCTGCATCAGCGGGATCCGTACCAGCGCCTGGGTGCCCGTCAGGAATACGCGCCCGGACTCACGACGGTAGCGGTCGAGCAGCTCGTAGTTGTCGAGCGGGAAAGAAGGGTTCACGTCTCTGGAGACCGCACTCATGGCAAAGGTGCAATTAGTTTCATTAGTAACATTATCGCAGAAACCGGCTCCGACCTATAGGCACAATACTCAAAAAGTCGGCATCGCATCACTCAATTTTGTGTCCGGCGACGCAGCCGGGCGTTGGTCCCGGCGAGTGTGGCGCTCGTTGGGCCTCTCGTTGCCACCCGCTTCGCTGTTACACGGCCGAAATAGGGTCAATACCCCATATTGTCCGCCGGGCGTCGATGCGACAGTTGAGGTCGCCAGGGCGACACGGCCGTCATCGGCCATGGAAGGGGGATGAGGGCAATCCATGAATATGCCAGCAAGTAACACGACACGCCTTTCACGCGGGCGGCTCGCAGCCGCCGGGCTCCTCGGAGTATTGGCGGGTGCTGCAGCGAACGCCGACGTACAGCACGAGTTCCTGTTCTTTCCCGCCGTTGACGGGTTCGACACGTTCTCGGAGTCGGATCTGTCGGCAAAGGACTCGTTCACGCGCGCCGCGCTCGACATGCTCTACAGCTTTTCGGGGGACAGGTTCCGCTTCCTCGGTGAATTCCTGTGGTCGTCCGATGAGGCAGAATTCGAAAGGCTTCAGGCGGGCTTGCGTGTCGGCGGCGAGACTTTCTTATGGGCAGGGCGTTTTCATGCGCCCGCGAAGTTCTGGAACAGCGAGTACCATCACGGCCAGTTCCTGCAGACCTCGATTACCCGGCCGGCGCTCGAGGAATGGGAGGATGACGGCGGCTCGCAGCCGGCGCACGTCACGGGGCTGCTGCTGGAGTCGGAGCATCAGCGCGACGACGATTCCGCTCTGGCCTATGCGGTGTCGGTCGGTTTTGCCCCTGTTTTCGAAGACGGCGGACTGGCTGCGCACGAAATCCTCGAGAAGCCGTCGGATCACGGTCTGTCGTTGAACCTCAGGGTCGCTTACCGGCCGCAATACCTTTCATCTACGCAATTCGGCATCGTGGCCGCATGGAACGAGATCGTCGTGCAGACTGCGTCGATTCCGGCGCCGGATCAGCCGGAAAGCATCGACCAGGCCAGCCTCGGGGTTTTCGGCGACTGGCACTGGAACGATCTCCGCCTGCTGGCGAGCCTGGTTTATTTCGACAACGAACTCNNACCGTATTCGGTCGAGTCGAGGGGGGCGCGGACGAGGACGACTCGATTTACCTCGGGTTAATCGAGACCTTCGTCACCGAGCGCTACATGCTCGGCGCGCGCTGGGACGTGGCGGAGTACCACAGCCTGACATTCGAAATCGCGGATACCACCAACGGGGCGGTTCCGGGCGGTTCGCGGGACTTCAACGAGTACCGTCTG
>JABAHS010010246.1_pt2 | contig 34769 bp, 29 predicted proteins | sample 7062111 | NCBI WGS metagenome assembly JABAHS01 (sample SAMN14534600, study PRJNA622989) | marine sediment metagenome | biome: marine biome [ENVO:00000428]; feature: marine pelagic biome [ENVO:01000023]; material: deep marine sediment [ENVO:00002113]; isolation source: pool of 4 deep marine... | reverse complement strand
CATGACTTGACCTCCTTCAAGCGAGGTAGACGCTGTTCGGTGAAGTAGTCGGACACCTGCTTTTGGATCGTGTCAGCGGATATGGACAGGCCGCCGTAATACAGGACCGAGACGAGGCCGGCGGGATCAATTCCGCCCTCGGTGACCAGCAAGAGCTTCATCTGCGCGTCCCGATTCTGATCCACGACGAAAACCGTATCGTGGGCCGCAATGAAATCGTATACCTCGGCCCCGAACGGGAAAGCCGCGATGCGCATGGTATCGAGGCGGATGCCCTCGTCCTCGAGCATGTCGAGCGCTTCGCGCATGGGAGCCACGGAGGTGCCGTAGTAGATGATGCCCGCGCGCTCGCCGTTAGCTTCGATCTCGGCTTCGGGCACCATGCCGGCAGCCGTCCGCCACTTGGCCTCAAGCCGCCCCATATTCTCGACGTACGCGTCGGGGGACTCCGTGTACGCGGCGAACTCGTCGCGGGAGGTACCTCGGGTGAAGAACGCGCCTTTCTCGGGATGGGTCCCCGGCAGCGTGCGATACCCGATGCCGTCACCGTCCACGTCCAGGTAGCGGCCGAAACGCTCCAGAGAATCTAGCTGTTCCCGGTCCAGCACCTTGCCGCGGTCGTAACGACGTTCGTCGTCCCAGCGGAAAGGCTCGGAGATGCTGTCGTTCATGCCGAGCTCCAGATCGCTCATCACGATCACCGGGGTCTGCAGGCGGTCGGCCAGGTCGAGCGCCAGCGACGCGTGGTCGAAGCACTCCTTGGGCGTCGACGGAAACAGCAGCACGTGCTTGGTGTCCCCATGAGATGCGTACGCCGAGGAGATCAGGTCGCCCTGCTGCGTGCGGGTGGGCATCCCCGTGGAAGGCCCGGCGCGCTGGATGTCGAACACTACCGCTGGGATCTCGGCAAAGTAGGCAAGACCGAGAAACTCCGTCATCAGCGAGATGCCGGGACCGCTGGTCGCCGTGAACGACCGGGCACCGTTCCAGGCCGCGCCGATGACGATCCCGATGGCGGAAAGCTCGTCCTCAGCCTGGATGATCGCAAACTTGCGCTGGCCGGACTGGGCATCGATCCGCATCCGATTGGCAAAACGCTCGAACTCTTCCGCCACGGAGGTTGACGGGGTAATCGGGTACCAGGCGCAGACCGTCGCCCCGCCGTAAAGCGCCCCGAGCGCGGCGGCCGTGTTCCCGTCCACCATGATCTTGTCGCCATTGAGGTCGGCTCGCCTGACCTGAAACGGCAGCGGACACTCCAGGTAGTCACGCGCGTAGTCCCGCCCGAGTTCCAGCGCGTGAATGTTGGGGCCGATGAGCGCATCTTTGCCCTTGTACTGGGTGGAAACCATACCTGTGATCACGTCGAACTCGATGTTCAACAGCGCCGTCAGCGCTCCCAGGTAAGTGATGTTCTTGAAGAGGCTGCGCTGCTTAGGGTCGCTGAACTCGCTGAGCAGCATGCTCGATATGGGGATCCCTACCTCGTGCACGTCGCTGCGACGCAGGGACGCTGGCAGCGGTTTGGTGTTGTCGTACACCAGGTAGCCGCCCGGGTTCACGCTCGCCACGTCCTCTTCGAAGGTTTCGGCGTTCATGGCCACCATGATGTCCACCCCTTCGCGGCGACCCAGATACCCATGCTCGTTGACGCGCACCTCGAACCAGGTCGGCAGGCCCTGAATGTTCGACGGAAATATGTTCCGGGTGGCCACCGGTATGCCCATCCGGAAGAGGGCTTTCGCGAACATCCCGTTGGCGCTGGCGGAGCCGGAGCCGTTGACGTTGGCGAAACGAATGACGAAGTCGTTGACTTTGACTCGGTTGGTCATTCTGCGTACGACCCCAGCTGCGGTATGTGGATGATCGACTTCTGCATGTCCCAGGCGTTGGTCGGGCAGCGTTCCGCACAAAGCCCACAGTGCACGCAGACGTCCTCGTCTTTGACCATGACGCGACCGGTGTTCAGCTCGTCGGACACGTACAGCCCCTGCTCGACGTTGCCGGCCGGCGCGGTCAGCCTGAGCCGCAGGTCCGGCTCCTCCGCGTTGTCAGTGAACGTGATGCAGTCCATCGGGCAGATGTCCACGCACGCGTCGCACTCGATGCAGAGCTTGTCGGTGAACACCGTCTGGACGTCGCAATTGAGGCAGCGCTGCGCTTCCTTGGCGCCGAGCTCTTCGTCGAATCCGAGCTCGACCTCCATCTTGATGTCTGCCAGCGCCAGACGCTTGTCCGCATGGGGGACCAGATAGCGCCGCGAAGGATCGTGCTCGCTGTCGTAGCTCCACTCGTGCACGCCCATCTTCTGGCTGATGAGGTTGACGCCTTCGGGCGGGCGGTCGGCTTTGAGGTCCTTGTCCTGACACAGGAGGTGGATGGATATCGCTGCTTTGTGGGCGTGAGCCGAGGCCCAGATGATGTTCTCCGGTCCGAACGCCGAGTCGCCGCCGAAGAATACCTTGGGGTGCGTGGACTGCAGCGTCTGCTCGTCCAGCATGGGGCAATCCCACTTGTCGAACTGAATGCCGATGTCACGCTCGATCCAAGGGCAATGGTTCTCCTGCCCAATGGCCATGAGGATGTGATCGGCCTCCATGAAGACGTCGGGCTCACCGCTGGGCTCGTACCGCAGGCGTCCATCGTCGCCCTTGACAGGCTTGACGCATTCGAAGACCACGCCTTTGAGCTTGCCGTTTTCGTGCACGAACTTCTTGGGCGGCCGATTGTTGATGATCGGGATGCCTTCGCTCATGGCATCCTCTTTCTCCCACTCAGATGCCTTCATCACCTCGAAAGCGGAACGCACGACCACGGTCACGGATTCCGCACCGAGGCGCTTGGCCGTGCGGCAGCAGTCCATGGCCGTGTTGCCCCCACCCATCACAATCACCTTGCCTGAGATCGAGTCGGTGTGCCCGAACGCAACGCTGGACAGCCAATCGATGCCGATGGAGATGTGCTCGGCGACCTCCGCCCGGCCAGGCAGCTCGAGATCCCGACCTCGCGGGGCGCCGGTGCCGATGAAGTAGGCATCGAAGTTCTGATTGAGCATCTCCTCCATGCTCGTAATCTCGTGCCCGAAGTGGCACTCGACCCCCATGTCGAGAATCAGATCGACCTCTTCTTCGAGCACGCCTATCGGTAGCCGGAATGCGGGGATCTGGCTGCGCATCATGCCCCCGCCCATGGTTTCCTTTTCGAACAGGTGCACCTCGTAACCGAACGGCAACAGATCCCTGGCCACCGCCAGCGACGCCGGACCAGCGCCCAGCAGGGCAATCCGCTTTCCGTTCTTGCGCTTCGGAACTTTCGGCAGATAGGCGCTGATATCGCCCTTGTGATCCGCTGCGACCCGTTTAAGGCGGCAGATGGCCACAGGCTTCTCCTCGGTGCGCACCCGCCGGCAGGCCGGTTCGCAGGGCCGGTCGCAGGTGCGACCCAGAATGCCCGGGAACACGTTCGAGTCCCAGTTCAGCATGTAGGCTTCGGTGTATCTCTTGTCGGCGATGAGCCGGATGTATTCCGGCACCGGCGTGTGGGCTGGACACGCCCACTGACAGTCAACAACCTTGTGGAAGTAATCAGGGTCGAGGATATTCGTAGGTTTCATGCGTACGACTACTCGCCGGCGGGGACGCACGGCGACGCCAACCAGCTCCTTTGGTTACGCTAATTTGCTGCGACAGGGCAAACCGTTCATCCGGCCGTCTGCTGGGCCATCCATATAGCCAGGCCTAGCCTGGTCAACCGCGAACTCTAACCTTATTTTTCGCGGCTTGCCAACCAATTTGGGCACCCGTTGTGAACCATTGCGCAGGCAACCTGCGCCCAAATGGCATCCATAGAACGGGCTCGAGAGAGGGCTCGCGAAGGGGCTCGCGATGGGTTGGCGACTGCAAGCCAGGGGAAACCAACCCCAACCCCTGATTCCCGAGTAGAATACGCGCCCCAAACGTCAAACGCCCAAAGCTCTGATGGCCAACAAGCTGTCGCCCTTACGTCCGCCTGAACCTCCGGCTGCGGGGTCCCGAATCGCGTGGAACGGCCTCTACGACGGCGCCGCGGGACTGGCCGTGGGTCGGGCCGCAGCCGCCCACACCGGATTGACGCTGATGGTCGCGGAGAGCACGCGACAAGCCCAACGCTGGCTGGACGAGCTCCGCTTCTACGGAGCGGACGTCCATCTGCTGCACTTTCCCGACGGCGAGACGCTTGCCTACGACGCCTTCTCGCCGCACCAGGACATCATCTCCGAGCGATTGTCCACGCTTCGCGACCTGCCGTCCCAGCGCACCGAGCGCGAGCCCACCCTCCTCGTCGTGCCCGTCCAGACGCTTCTACAGCGGGTCGCCCCGCGGACGTACCTAGACGGACACAGCCTTTCACTGCGCACGGGCCAGCGCTTCGACATGGACGCCGAGCGAGGCCGCCTCAACGCGGCCGGATACGCGGCGGCGGAGACGGTAAGCGTCCACGGTGAGTACGCCGTACGCGGATCGCTGATGGACATCTACCCCATGGGTGCGGATCTGCCCATCCGCATCGACCTGTTCGACGACGAGGTGGAAAGCCTGCGCACCTTTGACCCGGATACGCAGCGCACCGTCGAGAAGGTGGACGCCGTGCGCCTGCTGCCTGCAAAGGAATTTCCCCTCAACGAACAGGCGATAGCCCGGTTCCGAAGCAACTGGCACAACACCTTCAATGTGGACGTGCGTAGGTGCAGCGTCTACCAGGACATCAGCGAAGGGATCTCGCCAAACGGGATCGAGTACTACCTGCCCTTCTTCTTCGATGAGCTGGCTACCCTTTTCGATTACCTGCCGAAAAACACGCTCGTCATCCGGGAAGCTGGGGTACGGGCGGCTTCCGAGCAGTTTCTCCACGACGTCTCCGCTCGCTTCGAGAACCTTCGCCACGACGTGGAGCGCCCCATCCTTCCGCCGTCCGACGTCTATCTGCGGCAGGAGGAGCTCGACGCCGCGTTGAAGGTCTGGCCGCAGGTCGTCATCAACGACGCGAGCGCTCGCCACACGGTCGAGTTCGCCTCCCACGCCCCGCGGAATCTGGAAGCCAATCCCCGTCTCAAGGACCCTGCGCGCGCCCTCCGCGAATTTCTCGAGGGCATCAGCCAGCCGGTCCTGTACGTGGCCGATTCGGCCGGCCGGCGGGAGGTGTTTCTCGAGTTCCTCAACGGCGCCGGCATCCGCCCCAGTGAGACCGCCGACCTGAGCACCTTCCGAGAGTCGGGGGCTGACCGCGCCATCGCGGTCGCTCCGCTCGAGCAGGGGCTATGGACGGACGATCTGGTGATCGTCACCGAAAGCCAGGTGTTCGGCCACCAGGTCGAGGAGAGGCGGGCCCGGAGCGCGCGCGCGCTGGACCCGGAACAGATCATCAAGAACCTCACTGAGCTCCATGTGGGCGACCCCGTGGTCCACATCGAGCACGGCATCGGCCGCTATCTGGGTCTGACCACCCTGGAGATTGACGGCGCGCCGAACGAGTTTCTCGCCGTCGCCTACGCCGAGGATGCGAAGCTTTACGTGCCGGTCACCTCGCTGCACCTGATCAGCCGTTACGCCGGTGCAGAGCACGCTCCGTTGCATCGTCTCGGATCCGACGCGTGGGACAAGGCCAAGCGAAAAGCCGCTGAGCGTGCCCACGACGTCGCCGCCGAGCTTCTGAACATCTACGCGCGACGCGCCAGCCACACGAGCTACCGCTTCAACGACCCCAGCGCCGACTATCGCCGCTTCGCGGCGCAGTTTCCCTTCGAGCTCACGCCCGATCAGGGCCGCGCCATCGACGAGGTCATCACCGACCTGTGCTCGGAGCGTGCCACAGACCGCCTGATCTGCGGCGACGTCGGTTTCGGCAAGACCGAGGTGGCCATGCGCGCGGCGTTTCTGGCCGTCCAGAGCAGCAAGCAGGTGGCCGTGCTCGTGCCCACCACCCTGCTGGCGCAGCAACATTTCGAGACCTTTCGCGATCGCTTTGCAGACTGGCCGGTGCAGATCGAGGCCCTGTCCCGGCTTCGCTCAGACAGCGAGGTCGAGGGCATCGCCGAGCGCCTGGCGTCCGGCCGGATCGACGTGCTCATCGGCACTCACAAGCTGCTCAATCCCGCGTTCCGCTTCCAGGACCTGGGTCTGGTGATCATCGACGAGGAGCACCGCTTCGGCGTGCGCCAGAAGGAGCGGCTCAGAGCGCTGCGCGCGGAGGTCGACGTGCTGACGCTGACCGCCACCCCTATCCCGCGCACGCTAAACATGGCCATGAGCGGCATGCGCGACCTCTCCATCATCGCTACCCCGCCTGCGAAAAGGCTCTCCATCAAAACGTTCGTCCAGGAAAAGCGTCAGCACGTGATCAAGGAAGCCGTGACCCGCGAGCTGATGCGTGGCGGCCAGGTCTTCTATCTGCACAACGAGGTGCGCACCATCGAGCGGGCGGCCGCAGAGCTGGCGGAGCTGGTTCCAGAGGCGAGGATCGGCATTGGCCATGGGCAGATGCCGAAACGCCAGCTCGAGCGCGTGATGAACGACTTCTACCATCGCCAGCTGAACGTGCTGGTGTGCACGACCATCATCGAGACCGGCATCGACATCCCCAACGCCAACACCATCATCATCGAGCGTGCCGACAAGCTGGGCCTGGCGCAGCTGCATCAGCTTCGTGGCCGGGTCGGCCGCTCGAATCGCCAGGCGTATGCGTACCTGCTGACGCCGCACCCCAAGGCGATAACCAAAGACGCGGTCAAACGCCTAGAGGCCATCGAGGCCGCCGGCGAGCTCGGCGTCGGATTCACGCTGGCCACCCACGACATGGAAATCCGCGGCGCGGGGGAGCTGCTTGGTGAGGAGCAATCGGGACAGATCGAGTCCGTCGGTTTCTCCCTTTACATGGACCTTCTGGACCGGGCGGTTAAAGCCATTCAGGATGGCAAGACGCCGAACCTCAACGCCCCCCTGGAACCCATCGCTCAGGAGGTCAACCTGCATACGCCAACGCTTATTCCCGAGCACTACCTGCCCGATGTGCATGCCCGTCTCATTCTCTACAAGCGCATTGCCAACGCGGCCAGCCAGCCGGAGCTCGACGATCTGCAGGCCGAGATGATCGATCGCTTCGGGCTCCTGCCCGAATCGCTGAAGTGCCTGTTTGCGGTTACCGCCGTGAAGCTGAAAACCCAGCCCCTGGGAATCGTTCGGGTGGATCTCGGCGAAAGCGGCGGGAGGATCGAGTTCAGCCCCGACACCGAGGTCGACCCCCTGGCCATCGTGAACCTCGTACAGAGCCAACCCGAGACGTACCGCCTGGACGGCGCGACAATACTGAGAGTAAGCCGGAAAATGGCGGACTTCGCCGCACGCACCGCCTTTGCAGAAGAGCTTCTCGCCCGCCTCGCGGCGCACGCGCCGGGACGGCTGGTGGCAAACGCATGAACACCATGATCCGTCGCACAGCCGCGATCACGGCGGGGCTCATGGCGGCGCTCATCGGACCCTACGGCAACGCGCTGGAGGCCGAAGCACCCGCCGATCTCCTGCTGCAGGACTGGTATGTTACCGAGATCATCGTGGTGCAGCGGCCGCCAGTCATGGACTTCAGCTCCACCGAGCGACTCCTCAAGCACCGTCCCGCGGCGCTGCCCCTGGCGATGCGCACGTTCGCCTCCGATCCTGCCAAGGTGGGAGACGACCTGGCGCTGGATCTCTTGACCCGCCTGAACCTGGTCACGCCGACCCTCGAGTTGCTGCCTTCGGAAGAGCAGATCGCGGCGGCCGCCCGGGAATCCGAAGCAATCGATGCTCCAGCCATAGAGCCCCGGCTCGAACCCGATCCGCTCCTCGACCTGCTCGCCATGGCCGGGGCCTTCGAAGAGCAGCTGAACGCCCGCAGCTACCGGCTCGTCCCGGCAGAGGAGCTGACCATGTCGGCCAGCGCCGATCGGCTCGCCCAACGGAGCGGCTTTCAAGTGCTCTACCACGGTGGCTGGCTGCAACCGGTACCGCCCCGGGACGCGCCCGAGTACCTGCTGCTGCAGGCAGGCGCGAGCGTGGCCGGAAGGCACCAGCTCGAAGGGGTCCTCGCCGTCACCCTCGGGCGCTACCTGCACTTTCAGGCGCAGCTCTCGTACATCGAGCCCGGCATGGGGCTCGAGCCCATCGGTCTCGTGCTGAATCCCGACGGTACCGGGGTGCCGGCACGATCACAGGAGGAGACTCACCCGGTGATGACCATGAGCCAGAGTCGCCGCATGCGCAGCGAAGAGATTCACTACCTGGATCATCCCAAGTTGGGGATCATCGTGCGCATCGACCCGGTGCCCATTCCTGAGGAATTAGTCGCGGCTTTCGATGCCCTCGAAGAAAGCGCCGAGTAGACGCGCCACGTCCCCCATCCCCTCCCGGGCAATGGTGGCGATCTCGTCCAGATCGATGGCGTCCCCGCGCCCCGCAGCCGGATTGACTACCAGGCACAGGCTCGCGTAACGGATCCCGAGCTCTCGGGCCAGCCCGGCCTCTGGCATACCCGTCATGCCCACTACGGTGCAGCCGTCCCGATCCATGCGCTCGATCTCCGCCGCCGACTCGAACCGCGGACCCTGGGTGCACCCGTAAACGCCGCCGTCGTGCACGTCGAGCTTCGCTGCGCGGGCCGCGCCCAGAAGCTCGGCTCTGAGCGCCGCATCGTATGGCTCGGTGAAATCCACATGCTTAAGGTCGTCCGGGCCGGCAAAGCTGTGGGCCCGTCCCCAGGTGTAATCGATGAGCTGATCGGGCACCACGATGCGGCCGTTGTGCGCGTGCGCGGCGATCGCGCCAACCGTGTTCAGAGCAACGATCTCCTCGACGCCAAACTCGGCCAGCAGATGCAGATTTGCCCGGTAGTTGATCAGATGCGGAGCAACCGCGTGGGGCACCCCATGTCGCGCAAGCAGATGAACACTGAAGTTTCGTCCGGCGGCCCGGGAAGGGGCGGCAGAAGGGCGGCCGAAAGGAGTCTCGTCGATCTGCTCGACAACCGCGTCGAAGGGAAGCTCGAGCGCACCGGAGCCCACGAGTATCGCCAGGCGCCTCATCAGCTTGCCTCATCCTCGAGAGATCGCGGCAAGGCATAGATCGCCGGGAGGTTTCGCCAGTAGCCTCGAAAATCCATGCCGCACCCGAACAGGTAGCGGTCGGGACAGCGCAGCGCGGCATAGTCGACGCGAAGCGTGTCGCGCCGTGGGGTTTCCTTGTCCACGAGTACGGCCGTGGTGACCTCGCTGGCGCCTTCGGCGCGCAACCACTCGACGACCTGAACCAGAGTCTCGCCCACATCAAAGATGTCGTCCAGCAGCAGAACGTGGCGACCGGCAACGCTCACCGGCGGCCGGGCATGCCACTCAAGCTGCGCCCCTTTCGTCAGCGGGCCGTAGCGGGTCGCGTGCAGATAGGAGAGCTCCAGCGGGAAGGCGAAACGCCTGATCAGCTCTGCGGTGAACGGCAGCCCGCCGTTGAGCAGGCAGAGCACCAGCGGGTTGGCAGATTCCAATACCACGGTGAGGCGCACCGCAAGCTGGTCAATCGCGGCCTGCACCTCGCCGGCGGCGACGACGACCTCCGCCGTCTCGCGGGCCGTCAGGGCCTCCTGGGGAACCTGGACGCTCACGGCTCAGCCTGGGCCACGTGCAGGGTCTGGGTGGGAAAGGCGATCTCCGCGCCGTGTCCTTCGATGATGTCGGCGATCCTGAACAGCACGTCCTGCTTGATGGCGTGAAACTCGGTCCAGACCGTGGTCTTGGTGAACGTGTAGACGAAGAAGTCGAGCGAGGACGCCCCGAACTCGACGAAGTTCACCATCAGCGTTCTGCTCACGTCGATGTCCGGGTGTTCCCTGAGCATGGACTCGACGTCGGCTACGATCTGCCGCAGCACGCCCACGTCGTCGTAGCGAACGCCGATGGTTTCGTAGATGCGTCGATTGCGCATCCTGGACGGGTTTTCCACTGCCAGGTTGGTGAAGATCGCGTTCGGCACGTACAGCGGCCGCTGATCGAACGTGCGGATCCGGGTCAGGCGCCAGCCGATGTCCTCGACGGTGCCCTCGATCTCCCGGTCCGGGGAACGAATCCAGTCGCCTACGGAGAACGGCCGGTCCAGGAAGATCATGAGCGCGCCGAAGAAATTGGCGAGCAGGTCTCGCGCGGCAAAGCCAACCGCGATGCCCCCGACGCCGCCGAAGGCCAGAACACCCGCGATGCTGAAACCGAACTCCTGCATGGCCATGAGCACGCCGGTAATGATGGCCGCCGCGCGCAGCAGCTTTCCCAAGGCCGCTGCGGTGGTTTCGTCCACCGGCTCCTCGCGGTAAGAGGAATCGGTGAGATGAACCTCCATGAACCGAATGAACCGGACCGCAAACCAGACGAGCAGCCAGATGATGGCGACTTCGCGGGCTTCGTCCACGTAGTCGAAGATCTCGGCGCCGCCGACCGCACCAGCGACCTCCGCAGCCCAGGAGACGCCCAGGACCCAGATCGCAATGCCGAGCGGTCGCCGGGCGGCATCGAGCAGAGCGTCGTCGTAGAGGTTGCGTGTTTGCTCCAGGCGCTTGGCCAGCCGATCGAAGAGCCGGCGCACCGCGTAGCGCACCAGCGCGGTCGCAAAAACGATGGCAAACACCTCGGCGACCCAGGTGTTCTGACTGAGATAGTCCCGTAACGTTTCCAGCATGAGGGCCCGCCGTGTGTCAGAAGTACCGTGTCAGCTCGAGCTGAAGAAAGTCGTCCCTCTCGAGCGGCCAGGCACGGTTGTTCGGATCGGCGGAGGGCGTGATCCCGGGCACAGGCCTGTCGGACCCGCCGAAAATGCGGCCCTCCACCAGCAATGTCCAAGTGTCGCCCAGGCGGCGACTACCTTCCAGCTTGACCACGTACTCGTCCGTCCTGACGTCCCAGATCACGCCCAGCAGCGCCTGGGTGTCCGCCACATCGTTCATCTGCCAGCGGGTTCCGAAAGCCAGGTCGTGCTCGAATAGCGTGTCGAAGGCGCCCTCGTCGCGATCGTCGAACATGTATTCCACCACGAGCCCGAGATCGCCGCGGCCTCCGAGGAAGCCGACGAGCGTGCGCTCGAAGCCGACATTGAACGCCGAGTAGCGGCCGTCGTACCCGCTGCTGGAAACGGCTTCGAGCTTCCACGCCCAGTCCCCGACGATGGCCTGAGCATCCAGGCCGGTCTGGTCGATCACAGGATAAAACGGGCGCAGCACCCCCTGCCCGTCCGGACCCAGCTCCGGTATCAGCACGGGCGCGCGGCTGGTACCCGAGAAATGGTGAACCCCGAACGTCAGCGGCCCCAGCTGGTGCTGCCAGCGCACGGCGCCGTCGACCCGCCAGCGCCCGGCCCCGGACTCGTAGCTGGCATCATCGTCCACCGGCAGTGGGGGCCGCAGGCGCCCATCAGAGCCTGGAAAAGTGCGCTCGCGGAAGCCCGTCAGCAGGTAGAAATCCAAAATGCCCCAGTCCCTAACCAGCGAGAGGTGGGCCATGGGCTGGCCGAGCTTGTCCTCGCCGTCGATGTTCTCCACCAGGTCGGTCTGGTTGATGATGTCGACCAGGTGCTTGAACTCCGTGACACCCCAGAAAACCTGCTTGGCCCCGAGGTGAAGGTCCCAGTCCGGACCCACGCGGCTCCAGAACAGTTCTCGCACGTCAAAATGCGTGCGCTCGTCATCCTCGCCGTCGAGCCTGACGAAGGGCGTGAACGTCAGGCCGGATCTATCCTCGTCCCAGGTGCGGTAGTACTCCAGCTGCGCGCTCACCGAGGCCTGAGTCCGCGATTGGCCGTCCAGGCCGCGTTTGGGAAAAGCTCGCAGCTGAAGCCCAAGGTCAAGGTCGAGCGACTGAAGCGACCCCGCGTCGCCCAGAGAGGCGGGCTCCGCACCGAAGCTGATCCCGCCGGCGGCGACCAGCAGGGCGGCCAGCACCCAGGGCCCGGGCCCTGCAGACGTCATCGCACGCGCAGCAGGCTGTTGGTGGAGAAGTCGCGCTCGTCCATGAGCCCCGTCCGGAACCGGTAGTTGCGCCAGAAGAGCTCGGTGCTCCGGTCTGTCTGATGATTGGTCATGTACATCCGGCCGGCCTTCCAGAACTGATCCTCGTAACGGGCATACTGATCGATGGTCAACGTCTTGAGCAGGCTGTCACGGCGGTCGAAATACTCGATCCGAAGCACCCGGAGCTCGTCCTGATCGATCCAAACCTGCTGCCGTGAGTAGCCGGAGAAGTCGTCGAGGGGCGTGCGCTCCACCACGAAGCAGTCACTCCCGTCGATCTTATCCTCACCGAGGAAGCGGTAGCCGAACTTCTCGACCTCCTGCACGGTGAGATCCTCGTAGGCGAACTCGCTGCTCAGAAAGGGGCCCGACTTGTTCTGGCTGGCGATCTTCTTGACCCGTTTCATGGCGGGCAGGTAGAGCCACTGATCATCCGGCGCGCGTTTGTGGGTGACGCTGAGCAGCGCCGTTCCCTTGATCGGTTTGGGGGTATCGAAGACCACCAGAAGCTTATCCCCGTCCTCCGGAACCTCCAGCTGCTTGATGCGCAGCTGGCGATGCACCTCCGACCCTCCGCGGCCGCGCAGAACCATCTCCAGGTCAACCTGCATGTCGGCGTAACCATCCTCGAGCTGGTCCGCGGCTTCGAAAATGGTCCGGCCGGACTCCTCCGCTGTTAGCCCGTCGAGCTTCAGATCGACGGCCGCCGCGGGGCGAATGCCCCAGAGCAGAGGAACGAGAACGGCAAAAACGACGATGGTGGGGCGGCTCATGTACTCCTCTTCCGCTCCTTCGCAAGAGGCCTCCCGTAGCGCCGAACGCGCGGCGGGATGGACGGCGGCACGGATATTAAGTAACCGCCAGGGGCCGTGCAAACGGCTCGGATACTGTATATACTCACAGCTCACTGTATATCTAACCAGGCTCGATCAACCGGAAATGACCAACCTCACCCCCAGACAGGCTCAGGTTCTCGACCTCATCAAGCAACACATCTCAGACACCGGCTATCCGCCCACGCGGGCAGATATCGCCCAGGAACTGGGATTCAAATCCCCCAACGCCGCGGAGGAGCACTTGAAGGCGCTCTCGCGCAAGGGCGCCATCGAGATGATTCCCGGCACGTCACGCGGCATAAGGCTGCCCGAGGAGACTGGCCTGCCCGTGGTGGGCCGGGTCGCAGCCGGCAACCCCATCCTCGCCGAAGAGAACATCGAGGATCACGTGGACATCCCAGCCGGGTTCTTTCATCCCCGCGCCGACTATCTGCTGCGGGTCCGCGGAGACAGCATGGTCGATGCAGGCATCCTCGACGGAGACCTGCTGGCCGTGCACAAAACGCCGGAGGCTCAGAACGGTCAGATCGTGGTTGCCCGGGTAGAGGACGAAGTCACCGTCAAACGCTTCCAGCGGGGCCGAAACCGCAGCAAGGTGACGCTGCTGCCAGAGAATTCGAACTACGCGCCCATCGAGGTGGATCTTCAGTCTCAGCCTTTCGCCATCGAAGGCTTGAGCGTCGGAGTGATTCGCAGAGGCTGACTGAGGGTCAGTGCAAGACGGGGGCCGGCGAAGCGAGTTCCTGGTCGTCGGGGTCCGCCTCCAGGAACGCGGCAGCCGCGTCGATCATTGCTTCCGCGACCACCACGGCGTCGTTGCCCAACATGTCTTTGACCTCGGCAGAGAAACGAATTCGAACGAGCGGCTCCCCCTCGTCGTCGGCCTCTCTAAGGACCACGTCTCCGTCGGCGAGTTGCGTGATCTCAAAAACCATCCCAGATGCGCTCCCCATTTGAATGAATTTGCCCGGCCTTCGGGCGACGATTGAAAAAACTACCCTGCACGAGCCTTACCAGATTTACGGGCAGACGATTTGCGCGACCGCGTCTGCGGCTGGTTTTCCTCGACCCAACGGCCGTCCCGATAGAAGGCCTTCCAGCCCGTAGCCTTACCCTCTACCTCGGACTGCACGTATTGCTCACGACTCTTGCGGCTGTAGCGGATGACGGCCGGACGCCCCTCCGGATCCGCCTCCGGCGCGTCGAGAAGGTATTTGAACTTCGGATCGAGCTCGTTTCCGTGCGGCTTGATTTCCAGCACCAGCGGCGCGCGCGTTTCCCGGTTCTTGGGAAACTGACTGGCGGCCAGAAAAATGCCGGACGCGCCGTCTCTGAGCAGGTAATGATCGTCCACCTTCTGACAGCGCAGCTCCGGCATGGGCACCGGGTCCGCCTTTGGCGGCGCGGGCTCGCCGTTGCGAAGCAGCTTGCGGGTGTTACTGCACTCGTCGCTGCTGCAACCGAAATACTTGCCGAAACGGCCCGACTTGAGCTGCATGTCCGCGCCGCACTTGTCGCACTCGATCACCGGCCCCTCGTAGCCCTTGATGCGGAACTGGCCGGCTTCGACGACGAAGCCCCCACAATCCGGGTTGTTGCCGCACACGTGCAGCTTGCGCGTCTCGTCGATCAGATAGGCGGTCATGGCGATCCCGCACTTGGGGCACTTCAGCTTCTGCCTGAGCAGCTTCGACTCGCCCTCGTCGTCCTGCTCGACGTCCACGGCCTCTTCACCCGGGATCAGGTTCATCGTGTTCGTGCAACGCTCTTTCGGCGGCAGGTTGTACCCGGAGCAACCTAGAAACACGCCCGTGCTTGCCGTTCGAACCTGCATCACGCGCCCGCAGCGGTCACAATGGATGTCGGTGTCGGACGGTTCGTTACGGCGCATGCCGTTTTCCGGGCTCTGAGCGCGCACGAGCTTGTCACTGAAATCACCGTAGAAATCGTCCAACACGGACCGCCAGCCGATCTCTCCATCGGCGATGCGGTCCAGCTCTTCCTCCATCTGCGCGGTGAAACCGTAGTCCATCAGGTTGTCGAACTTCTCCAGCAACCGGTCGGTCACGAGCTCGCCGATCTTCTCGGCATGGAAGCGCCGGTTGCGCAAGCTGACGTAGCCGCGATCCTGGATCGTCGAGATGATGGCCGCATAGGTGGATGGCCGTCCGATTCCACGCTTCTCCAGCTCCCGGACCAGGCTCGCTTCGCCATAGCGCGGGGGCGGCTTGGTGAAGTGCTGCACCGCCTCCACGCCCGAAAGCTTGAGCTTCTCGCCAACCGCGTAATCGGGCAGGTTGACGTCCTCGTCCCGGCGCGACGCCGGAGGCTGCACGCGGGTATACCCGTCGAACTGCATGATCCGGCCGCGAACCCGCAGCTCAAGCTCTCCAGCCTCCACGAGCACCGTCGTGCTGAGATAGCGCGCTTCAGGCATCTGGCAAGCGACGAATTGCCTCCAGATCAGGTCGTAGAGGCGAACGGCATCGTCATCGACGCCGCTGACGTTCGCGGCCAGAGTTCTGACGTTGGAGGGCCGGATGGCCTCATGAGCTTCCTGGGCTGCTTCCTTGCTCGAGTAGGTCCGGGGCTCGTCCGGCAGATATTCGGCGCCGTGCTGCTCGCCGATATAGTCGCGACATGCGGCAACGGCATCGGCGCTCAAGTTGGTGGCGTCTGTCCGCATGTAGGTGATGTAGCCCGCCTCGTAGAGCCGTTGAGCAAGGGTCATCGTCTTCTTCACGCTGAACCCGAGGCGCGTGCTGGCCGCCTGCTGCAGAGTGGACGTGATGAACGGCGCGCCAGGCTTGGTGCGGGTTGGTTTGTCTTCACGGCTCTTGACCACCAGGTCCCGATCCTTGAGGCGTTCGAGGGCCTCGTGGGCATCCTCGCCGTTGTCCGGCCGGAAATTGCTGCCGCCATCGCGGATCAGCTGGAATCTGAGCGCTTCTTCCTTGGACTCGCGCGCAAGGTCGGCAAAGGCCTCCCAGTACTCTTCGGGAACGAAGGCTCGGATCTCACGCTCGCGCTCCACGACCAGCCGTACGGCGACCGACTGAACCCGACCGGCGGAGAGGCCACGGGCGATTTTTGCCCACAGCAGCGGGGAAAGCTCGAAGCCGACCACGCGGTCCAGGAAGCGCCTTGCCTGCTGAGCATGCACCTGGTTCATGTCGAGCTCTGAGGGCTCAGCGAAGGCGTCCTGGATTGCCCGGCGCGTGATCTCGTTGAACGTCACCCGCCGATATCGCGCCGGGTCGCCACCGATGGTCTCCTGGAGGTGCCAGGCGATGGCCTCTCCCTCACGGTCGAGGTCGGTGGCCAGGTAGATGGCTTCGGCGTTCTTGGCGAGCTTGGTCAGCTCGTCGACGACCTTCTCCTTCCCAGGCAGGATCTCGTAGTCCGCCGTCCAGCCCTTGTCCGGATCGACGCCCATCCGCCTGACGAGTTGCTGACGGGCGCGCTCGCGCTTGTACTTTTCCTTCTTCTCCGGAGACAGCTTGCGCGTCTTGGCAGCTTCCTTGGCTCTCGCCTTGGGATCGACGCCCTTCCCACCGACCGGCAGATCCCGGATGTGCCCCACGCTGGAGCGCACGATGAAATCGCTGCCAAGGTAACGATTGATCGTCTTGGCCTTGGCCGGTGATTCGACGATGACTAGAGAAGGAGGCATATGTGCCCGAGCAGGCCCCGAGAATGGGTTCGGGCGCCGTTATACGGCCTCGCCAAAACGGCTGTCAAGAATCGTCGTCCTCGGCCAGGCTCTGAATTCGGCTGTCGAGATCGAGCAGCGCTTGCTCGGCTGAATGCATCGCGGAAGCCATGTCGGTCACGGTTTCACGGGTCGCCGCGCCTCTTTCCAACCAGTATGCAACGAGCGTTCTGTCAGTCAGCTCCAAGGCGATCACGTCGGCCGGAAGACGCTCAAAAAGCGAGCCCAGCTCAGCCATCGTCGCATCGACCGCCTCTCCCCGCGCCCGCTGCTCGAAGTCGAAATACCAGCCGGGACGGGCTGGCAGCTCGCCTGTGCCGCGATGGACCCGCCATGACGGCAGCATCACCAGCCTGCGCCGCATCGTCTGGATATATGCCGCGCACTCCTGCAAAGGCTCCTTGACGCGCCCACCGGCCGTCACGCGCTCGCGGGCGGACGGCTGCAGCTTGGGCAAGCGCCTCAACTCCACCACGAGGCCCTCTCGACGAGCCTGCTCCCGCAGCGCGCTGAGATGACGATCCTTTTTGCTCGGCACGAGCCAAAGCACCGGGCCGAACGCGGCAAGGAGGATCAGAGCGATGATGAGCCACGTCATGGGACGCTCCCCGGGAGGTTGAGGGGCTATTGGTTTGTGTGTATCGTCGCCGCAATTCGTGCCGGGAGGCAACATGGCTGACTATCGTCGCATCATGTTGGCAGTGGATCTCACCGAGGAATCCACTCACGTCGCGGAGCGGGCCGTCGCGCTTGCGAAGGCCTTCGACGCGGAACTTCATCTCGTGCATGTCATCGAACCGTTGAGCCTTGCCTATGGTGGCGACATTCCCATGGACCTGTCGTCTGTTCAGGAGCAGATCCACGATCAGGCAAAATCCCATCTCTCCGAGTTCGCCAACCGTCTGGGCGTGCCGGCCGACCGTCAGAACCTCATATTCGGCCGTCCGGAAAGCGAGATTCATCGCGTGGCTGAAACCAACGGGGCGGATCTCATCGTGGTGGGCAGCCACGGTCGACACGGCCTCGCCCTGCTGCTCGGCTCTACCGCGAACGGAGTGCTGCACGGAGCGACCTGCGACGTTCTCGCCGTGCGTGTGGGCAGCGACGCCGAGAAGTCGCCGGATTCCGATAGCTGATCTGCCCGCGATTCGCCGCGGCCGGCTGCGGCTGGCTTCGCCGCGCAGGGCTCTAAATCGCTGCGGCTACCGAATCCGCCACTGCCTGGCCCTGTCGCTGCTCCTGGTAGCACCGTCTTCTCCGACTATCGCCGACGACGGCGAGGCGCGCACCCCGTACCAGCAGCGTACGGCCTATCGAGCCGCGCTGTCGCACCTGCGAGTCGGTAACGCCGATGCGTTCCGCAGGATCAAATCCGACCTCAGAGGCTACTCGCTGCACCCTTACCTCGATTATCACGACCTGCGCAACCGCCTTTCGAGCGCTTCACCCAGCGAGGTCCTGGCGTTCCGCGAAGAGCACGCCGATCTGCCGGTCACGCCGCTCCTGTATCGACGCTGGCTGGAACGACTCGGCCAGCGGCGGGAGTGGAAGGCGTTTCTCGACCACTACGAGGAGAGCAGCGATCCCGAGCTTCGCTGCTACCACGGCCGGGCGCTCTACGGCACCGGCCGGAAGGAGGTGGCCTTTGCGGACGTCGCGGAGCTATGGGTGGTCGGAGAGTCTCAGCCGGAGGCGTGCGATCCGTTGTTCAAAGCGTGGATCGACAACGACAACTTGACCGAGGGCATGGTCTGGGAACGGCTGAACTTGGCGTTGCAGGCCAACCAACGCCAGCTGGCCCGCTACCTTCAACGTTTCTTCTCCGGTTCGCGCAAGCCATGGGCCCAGTCCTTCTACAACGTGCACGTCACGCCGAATCTCGTCGCGCGTGCCGATCGCTTCGAAACGGACAACGAGCTTTCCAGAGCCGTGATCGCGCATGGATTGCGCCGACTGGCCACCCGCGACGCGGAGACGGCGAGCGCTGCCTGGCAGCGCTACAGACGGTCTCACGACTTTGCCGCAGAGACCATCGAAGCGCTTGATCAGGCCGTTGCGGTTGCGCTCGCCGGCGAGGGCACGTTTCCAACGCAACGGCCCGGGTCGCCGACCTCCGAGTTCGTGCTGGGCATGGCCAAAGCCGCCGTGGCCCAGCAGAACTGGTCTGAGGCCTACTACTGGATCGACCGCCTGCCACCTGAAACCATCAGCGAAACCCGCTGGCAGTACTGGTCGGCCCGCGCCGTGACCTCCACCCACCTCGACTCGGAGCGCGCCAGGCTGGCACTGCGGGCATTGGCAGAAAGGCGCGACTACTACGGGTTTCTTGCCGCAGAGCGACTGGGCCTCGAGACGAAGATGAACCACTCGCCGCTGGCCCTGAACCCCATCCAGACCCTGCAGCTGAACCGGATGCCGCCGGTGCAGAGGGCCCTGGAGCTGCAGGCCGTCGGCGATCTGCTCAATGCCCGGCGGGAATGGAACGCCGTGCTGCCGGGACTCGATGAGGCCCGCCAGGTTCAGGCAGCGTTTCTGATTCAGCAATCCGGTTGGACCTCACAGGCGATCCGCATGGCCAACGCAGCACGCCTGACCGACCATCTGGATCTGCGATTCCCCAGGGCCTATCCCGAATATTTCAAGCGCGCCAGCCACGTCACCGCCATTCCCGAATCGTTCCTGATCGCCATCGCCCGGCAGGAGAGCGCGTTCGATGCGCGAGCCCGATCTCACGCGGACGCGCTGGGGCTCATGCAGCTGCTGCCGAGCACGGCAAAAAGGGTGGCACGGCGATCGGGCCTTTCCAGCCCCTCCGACAAAGACCTGCTGAATCCGGCCGTGAACGTGGAGATAGCCAGTCATCATCTCGCGGAGCTGTTACTGCGTTACGGCAACCGCCGACCGCTCGCGGCGGCCGCCTACAACGCCGGAGCGAACCGCGTGGACCGCTGGATCAGGGATGCAAGCGGGGTCCCCATGGACGTCTGGATCGAGACGATACCGTTCTACGAGACACGCAACTACGTCAAGAACGTGCTCGCCTTCGCCCAGGTCTACGGGCGCCTGCTGGGCGCCCCGGTTCCCATGCTCCACGTCCACGAGAGCAGCCTGCCTTGATCGACCGGCTGACCGACATCGGCGTCAACCTGCTGAGCCGCCAGTTCGACGAAGATCGCGAAGCCGTGGTCGAACGGGCTCGTGCAGCCGGCGTCACCCGGATGTTGATCACCTGCACCGATCTCGCGGAATCCAGCCTGGGCCAGGCATTCTGCCGGGCGAATCCCGATGGGTTCTGGTGCACGGCCGGCGTCCATCCGCACCACGCCAAGGACGTGGGGCGGGACTGGCTGGACCAGCTAACCGAGCTGGCGAAGGACCCATCCGTAAAGGCGGTCGGGGAGACGGGGCTGGACTTCAACCGCAACTTCTCGCCGCCCGAGCAACAGCTGGCCGTCTTCGATGCGCAGCTGACCCTGGCGGCGGACACGGGCAAGCCCGTGTTCGTTCACGATCGCGACTCCGAAGGCAAGGTATTCGAGCTGCTCAATCGGCACCGCGGGAAGCTCCCAGGCGTGGTCGTCCATTGCTTCACGGGCACCCGGCTCGACCTGCAGCTCTACCTCAAGGCCGGTTTCTACATCGGCATCACCGGCTGGGTGTGCGATGCCCGTCGCGGGCAGGACCTTCGCGACATCGTCACCATGATCCCGCTCGATCGTCTGCTGATTGAAACCGACGCGCCGTATCTGCGCCCGCACAACGCTCCGGCTCCGCCGCCTGGCCTCGAGCATCACAAGCGTCGCAACGAGCCGGCGCTGCTGGGCTGCGTGGCCGCGCAGCTCGCCCAGCTGTACGGAGTGGATCACGCCGACGTTGCGCAGGCCAGCTGGCAGAACGCATCACGCCTGTTCGATCTTCCTGATCCAGCGTAGCACGTCGTTCGCGCCGAACGGCCAGTCCAGCTCCCGCCCTGCGAAGCACAACACGGGCAGGCGCTGCCCATAGGCTGTGACGAGCTCATCGTCGTCGGCCACATCGACGACGCGCAGGGAGATGCCGGCGAGTTCTGGCATACTTAACAGCAACCCGAGCGCCTCGTCGCACAGCGCGCAGTAGTCGGTGGAGAAGAGAATCAGGCCGGTTTCGTTCATGTTGGTCAATCGCTGGAACTCATGATACTGGCAGAGCGCTTCGCCGACCCGGATACCGGCAGTCGATACCCTCTTCCCTGCCGGGGTCCCATCACTTGGCGGTCAGCGGGTGACAAACATACCGCGATCATCAAGCTCCCGCCCATACCGGCGGGATCCATACTGGCGCCGAGCTTGTCGATGGTGACGGTTCCCGACCGGTTTCAGTTCGAGCTCCGCGCGGATACCAGGCGCTGGGCACTCCACGCGATCCCCTGCAGCGCCGCGCCGGAGCCGTCTCCGAACGCGGCCGTCACGACCCACGTCGACTGCTTTCACGTTCACGAAGACCTCTCGGGCGCCGAGGTCACCGTGCGCGTCGCCAGCGCTGCGGGCCCGACCAGGTATCTGCTGGCCGTCACCGCGCGCCGGCTGGAGCTACAACAGGCGCCCACGCCGGCTCGCGCGGCGATGTGCGAAGCGCCGCCGCCCATGTCTCAGATGGCGTTGGGGCCGAAACTCGGACCACGTGTCTGCTCCCCCACCTGCATCACGATGCTGCTGGCACGGCACGGATACCCGGCAGACCTGAACTCGGTGGCCGAGTCCTGCTTCGACCCGGTGACCAACCTGTATGGAATCTGGCCCCTTGCCATCCGCAGCGCCGCACACCAGGGGTCGCTGGGTGCCGTGGAACTGTTCGACGACTGGGAAGAGCCGTTGCGCGTACTGGAGGCCGGGATGCCATTCGCCGCGAGCATCCGCTTCGGCGAGGGTGGTTTGCCTGGGGCGCCCCTGCCCCGCACCGGTGGCCACCTCGTGGTGGTCAACGGTGCCGACCCGCAGGACGTCCGCGTCAACGACCCTAGCGCAGAAGACGCGGCATCCGTGCACCGCCGCTACCGTGCCGCCGAGTTTTCCAACGCCTGGCTTCGGTACCGGGGAGCAGCGTATATTTTGCTGCCATGAGGTACCTTTCGCGCTTCGCGCTGCTGTCCATGGGTTTCGCGCTGACGACGGCCGGGCTCATGCTCTGGCACGCCGTGGGATTCGGCTTCCATGGCATCTGGTTCTTCGACAACGACTACCGTTTGCACCCGCTGCACCTGCTGATCGTGGGCCTCGCGATGATCCCGCCCGCGCTGTGGGAGATCTTCGTGCTGGAGACCCGGCGAAGAAGCCGTGGCTGACCGGGTTTACATCCGACCCGTCTCGCGTCGGGACCGCAGAGAGTTTCTGCATTTGACCCAGCAGAGCCAGCATGTTCACGAGCCATGGATATCTCCACCCTTGAGCGACGCAACCTTTCACGGCTACCTCAAGCGCACCGAGCAGATCGACCACGAAGGGCTGCTGATCTGCCTGAAGGACGACGACGCCATAGTCGGCGTGATCAACATCAACAACATCGTGCGCGGTTCCTTTCTGAGCGCGTCGCTGGGCTACTACGTAGGCGCCGCCTACATGGGTCACGGCTACATGCGGGAGGGCCTGGAGCTCGTCAAGAGCCACGCATTCTGCCACCTCGGCCTGCATCGGCTGGAAGCGAACATTCAGCCCGAGAACAGGCGATCCATCGAGCTGGTCCGGACCTGCGGCTTCGAGCTGGAAGGCGTGTCCCGGGCATTCCTGTTCATCGCCGGATCATGGCGCGACCACGAGCGTTGGACCGCGTTTCATCCGCGTGCCACGCTGCTCCCGTAGGCCGCCCATGACCTCTCACGCCTACGGCAACTGGCGCTCCCCACTGCAAGCAGAGGAGATCGCCGCCGGCGCCATCGCTCTGCGGGAGCTGCGCGCTCATGGAAACACCTTGTACTGGCTGGAGAGCCGGCCGGCCGAGCAGGGTCGAACCACGCTGATGGCCCTGCGCTCGGGAGAGCGCCCGATCGAGCTCACGCCAGAGCCGTTCAACGTCCGCACGCGCGCGCACGAATACGGTGGCGGCGCTTACCTGGCCTGCGAGCAAGGCGTCTTCTTCGCCAACTGGTCGGATCAGCGAATCTACCGCATCGCCAACGGGGAAATCAGTGCGGTCACCCAGAATGACCCATCGATGCGCTTTGCCGACTTCTGCTGGGACGGCGCCAGACATCGTCTCATCGCGGTGACCGAGCAGCACGTGGGCGAAGCCGAGCCAGTGAACAGGCTTCATGGAATCGACCCCCGAAACCCGCAGGACCTCGCCGCGCTGCACGAGGGTCACGATTTCTACTCATCGCCCACGGTCTCGCCGGACGGAAAGCGGCTCGCTTTCATGTGCTGGGACCATCCCAACATGCCCTGGGACGGCTGCCAGCTCGTCCGCTCCGACTTCGCGCCCGACGGCGCCCTTGCCGACGACGTCGTCATCGCCGGCGGGGCGAGGGAGTCGGTGCAGCAGCCCGAGTGGTTAGGCAGCGACGCGCTGATTTTCTTGAGCGACCGCAACGGCTACCTCAACCTTTATCGATACGACCAGAGCGGGCTGTACTGCACGTTGGAGGACGGCGCTGAGTACGGTGTGCCCCAATGGGTGTTCGGGATTCGCCAGTTCGCCCCCGTCAGCGATCGGCACGTCGTCGCGGCTCGCCAGGGAGCAGAGGCAGAGCTCGTGATGATCGACACCGTGGGCGGGTTTGCTACCCCGCTGACAGACGCGGGCGGTGCGGCAAGCCTTGGCTCGGTCGTCCGGTGGGAAGACAGCATCTGCTGCCTGGTCGACTATGCCGACCAGCTCGCGGCGATCGTACGCTGCCCGCTGGACGGCGCGACGCCGACGCCCATTCACAGTGCGGGCAAAGCGCCGCTCGGCACCCAGTGGGTCTCGAGAGCCGAGCCGATCGAGTACCCGACCCGCGACGGTAAGAGCGCGTTCGCCCAGTACTACCCACCGCGGAATGCGGACTATCCGCGGAACGACGCCGAACCCGAACGCCCACCGCTTCTCGTCATGAGTCACGGGGGGCCCACCGCCGCGGCATCCCGAGCGCTGAACCTGAGGATTCAGTACTACACCACCCGGGGCTGGGCGGTGGTCGACGTGGACTACCGCGGCAGCTCCGGTTACGGCCGCGCCTATCGTGAAGCGCTCAACGGCCTGTGGGGCGTGCTGGACGTTACCGACTGCGAGGACGCGGTCCGCCACCTGATCGACCAGGGGCTGGCGGATCCGGACCGCATCGCCATTCGCGGCGGCAGCGCCGGGGGCTTCACCACGCTGGCCGCATTGACCCGGTCGCGCACTTTCCGGGCCGGTGCCAGCCACTACGGTATCGGCGATCTGCATGCCCTGGCGAGGGATACCCACAAGTTCGAATCGCAGTACCTGCACACCCTCATCGGCAGCGAGGCGGCTTTGGAAGAACGCTCGCCCATCTCCCACGCCGACGCGCTATCCGCTCCCGTCATCTTTTTTCAGGGCAGCGACGACCGGGTGGTCCCGCCAGGACAGTCGCGTCAGATGGCCGACGCGCTTCGCGAGCGCGGCATCCCGGTCGCGTACGTGGAGTTTGCCGGCGAGGGCCACGGATTCCGGCGGGCAGAAAACATCGCCAGGTCGCTGGAGAACGAGTATCAGTTCTTCTGCCGCGTGTTCGGGCTCACGCCTGCTGACGACTTCAACCCTTTGGAGATAGACAACCTGTGAGCCACTTAGAACTGCACGTCGCCGTTCTCATGGGCGGTCCTTCAGCCGAGGCCGAGGTTTCCCGTGTCTCTGCAGTGGAGGTCGCCAAGGCCCTGGATCAAGCCGGTCATCGAGCGACGCTGCTGGAACTGGATGCGGGCGCAGCCCAGGCGCTGGCGCTCCTGAATCCGGACGTGGTGTTCCCCGCCCTGCACGGTCCACCCGGCGAAGACGGCACGGTTCAGGGCTTCCTGGAAATTCTCGATCTTCCATACGTAGGCAGCGGCGTTCATGGTAGCGCCGTGGCCATGGACAAGAGCCTGGCCAAAGCCGTGTTCCGTCGAGCCGGCCTGCCGGTAGCGGACGATATGGTGGTAGGTGTCGGGGCCGATCTGGCAGCCGCCGAACGGGAAGTTCTGGAGACGCTGGGAGACCGGGTGGTGATCAAGCCCTTGAACCAGGGCTCCGCCATCGGCGTGACCCGGATGCCCAACGGAGGCGATCTGCGGGCCGCCCTGGAAACCTCGCTGGCATTCGGCCATGGGGTCCTGGTGGAGCCATACGTCCATGGCCGGGAGATCACCGTCGGGGTGCTGGACATCGCCGGTGAGAAGCCCGAGTCATTCCCGGTGATCGAAATCATCACCGNNAACCGCTACACCGCGGGCAAGAGCGAGCACGTCGTTCCCGCTGACCTTCCCGACCCGGTGGCGGGCGCGCTGCGCGGGCATGCCGTGCGCGCCCATGTGGAGTTGGGCTTGCGGGACCTGTCAAGGGCCGATTACATCGTCACCGACGCCGACGAGATCGTCCTTCTGGAGGTGAACACGTTGCCTGGCATGACGCCGACCAGCCTGTTTCCGGACGGCGCCCGGGCTACCGGCAGGGCGTTTCCCAGCCTGGTGGACCTTCTGGTGCAAAGCGCCTACCGGCGAGCGGCAGACGGGCTCTGAAGGCCCGCCCACCGGCCCCCCAAAGAATCTATATATTTTTCAGAGCGTTACAGGTCATATCCACGTTCATTGTGAAGAACTAGATCGAGCCCTTCGACCTCTTCCTCGTCGCTGACGCGGTTCCCCACCAGGGCATTGGTCACCTTGAGAATCACGAACGTCGCTATGCCCGTCCACGCCATGGTGGCGATTACGCCGATGGCCTGCGTGCCGAGCTGGTCAAGGATGACGATGTCGTGCTGGCCGCTGAACACACCAAGGGCGCTGCTGGCGAATACGGCGGTGAGCAGGGTGCCCAGCGCCCCGCCGACCCCGTGTACCGCGAACACGTCGAGCGAGTCGTCGATTTTCAGGGATCGCTTGAGGTAGTTGGTGGCGGCAAAGCAGATGAGTCCCGCCAGGATACCGATCACGAGGGCACCGGCAGGACCGACGTAACCGGATGCCGGTGTGATGGTGCCGAGCCCGGCGACCATCCCGGTGACCGCGCCCAGAGCGCTCGGTTTGCCGAATCGCACCCACTCCGCGCACATCCACGTAAACGCGCCTGCGGACGCGGAGAGGTGCGTGACGAGCATCGCCATGGCGGCGTCGCCGTTGGCCGCGAGGGCAGAGCCCCCGTTGAATCCAAACCAGCCGACCCAGAGCATCCCGGCGCCAGCGACGGTCAGCGTCATGTTGTGAGGCATCATGGCCTGAGTCGGGAAGCCGCGGCGCGACCCCAGCGTCAGGGCCGCTACCACGGCGGCAACGCCAGCCGTGACGTGGACCACCGTGCCGCCGGCAAAGTCCATGAGGCCAAGCTCGCCGAGCCAGCCTCCACCCCAGACCCAGTGACACACGGGAGCGTATACGAGCAGCAGCCAGGCACCGCTGAAAATCAGCATCGCTGAAAACCGCATGCGCTCAGCAAACCCGCCAATGATCAGCGCCGGGGTGATGATCGCGAAGGTGAGCTGAAAGAGCGCAAAGGCCGATTCCGGAATGTCTCCCGACATGGAGCCCTCACCCACGCCCGCAAACAGAGCCTTGCCGAGCCCGCCGATGATGGCATTGCCCCCATCGGCGTCGAAAGCCAGGCTGTAGCCCACCAGCAGCCACAGGATGGACACGAAGCAGGTGATCACAAAGCACTGCATCAGCACGCTCAGCACGTTCTTGCTGCGTACGAGCCCACAGTAGAAGAGGGAAAGCCCCGGAATTGTCATGAACAGGACCAGCGCCGTCGAAGTTAGGATCCACGCCGTGTTGCCCTGGCTCAGATCGTCCGCAAACGCGGGCGCCGATACGCACAGTACGGCCAATCCCAGCATCAGTTTTCTCATTTACATTCCCCTTCGTGCCTAGCCGACCCGTCCGGATTTCTATTCATCCGTTTGCAAGGCGACCGTACACCGCTTGATTTGATCCGAGAATTTACTTCGATTTCGACAGGGGTGCCAGAGGTGATCCCCGTCGATTGCTGCCGAATTGCACACCGCCTGCCGCTGGCGAGGGTGTTTTTCGAGGCCGGAAGGCTACAATAGCCCGCCCGAACGCCCTGGGGCGCGGAGGAAGACAAGCAGAACATGGAAGCAGCAGTCACGGTCGAACAGGAGAAGGTCACAGCGGTGACCGACTGGCTATCCAAGCGGATCATCGGACAGGAGACCCTGCTCCAGCGCCTGATGACCGCACTCCTCTGTGGCGGCCACCTGCTGGTGGAAGGAGCACCCGGCCTCGCCAAGACCAGGGCCATCAAGGAGCTAGCAAGCGCCGTCCAAGGCGATTTCCATCGCATTCAATTTACGCCCGACCTCCTGCCCAGTGACATCACCGGAACCGAGGTGTACCGCCCGGAGGACGGATCGTTCAAATTTCAGCATGGGCCCGTGTTCCACAACCTGCTGCTCGCAGACGAAATCAATCGGGCCCCGGCAAAGGTGCAATCGGCGCTGCTTGAGGCGATGGCCGAACATCAGGTGAGCGTCGGTCGGCAGACGTTCCCCTTACCTGAGCTGTTTCTCGTGATGGCGACGCAGAATCCCATCGAGCAGGAAGGGACCTATCCGCTGCCTGAAGCTCAGCTCGACAGGTTCCTGATGCACGTGACCGTCGGCTACCCGTCGGAATCCGCAGAAACGTCCATTCTGCACATGGTCCGCGACGAGACCGGGCATCGGCTCGAGGAAGCGACGCCACCGTTCCGGCTCACCGAAGCCGACATCTTCGACGCGCGTCGGGCAATTCTGGGTCTGCACATGGCCGAACCCGTGGAGCGTTACATCGTCGCGCTGATCATGGCGTCGCGGGAGGCCCGTGGCGAGCTGGGCCAATGGCTGGAATTCGGCGCCAGCCCGCGCGGCACCATCGCGCTCGATCAGTGCGCCCGGGCGCTGGCCTGGCTGGAGCGCCGGGACTACGTGACACCGGACGACGTGCGGGCCATCGCCCACGACGTTCTGCGGCATCGGTTGATCCTCACCTTCGATGCGGACGCCCAAGGCGTCACGACGGACCAGGTCATCGACCAGCTACTCGCCGAGGTACCGGTTCCCTGAACACCTCGGCCGCTAGCACGATCCTCGGCTCCGGTCGGGAGGAGATCCTGACCGGCGCCTACGTGAACCTCGCAGAACTGCTGTCCATACGCTACCGGCCGGCGCATTCGAAAACTCGAACGGCGCGCCGAGTCAGCGGGCTGGCAGGGAACCGCCTGTCCAAACTGCGCGGCAGGGGCATCGACTTTTCCGAGGTCCGCGCCTACCAGCCGGGCGACGACGTGCGCACCATCGACTGGCGGGTGACCGCCCGCAAGAACAAGCCCCACACCAAGGTCTTTCGAGAGGAGCGCGAGCGGCTCACCCTGGTCTTCGTCGACCAGAGCCAGGGCATGTTCTTCGGCAGCCGTGCGCGCCTCAAATCGGTCGCCGCCGCCGAGGTGGCCGCCACTGCGGCCTGGCAGGCCCTCGCCCACAACGACCGCGTCGGCGGCATCGTGTTGGGCAACCGAGACGCCGCGCTCCACAAACCGAGGCGAAGCGTGAAGAACGTGGCCCGCCTGCTATCGGACCTGGCCACCTACAATCAGGCGCTCTCCCCTGCGACGGAACGCGCCGACCCCGACAATCTGCGCTGGGCTCTGACCCGGCTCCGGCGTCTGGCCCACACCGGGTACCGGATTTTCATCATCAGCGACTTCGAACCCATGGGCGATCACTGGCGGGAAGCGCTGAAAGGGCTGTCTCGCCACAACGAGGTCGTCGCGGTGCGGATCTTCGACCCCCTCGAGCAGGACCTGCCGCCGCCTGGCCGATATACAGTGACGGACACCGAGCTGCGCTGGCAATTCCACAGCGGCAACCGGGCCCTTCGCGAGACCTACCGGGAACGCTTCACCGATCACGAGATCGAACTGAAGACCATCTGCGACGGCGCCGGCGTCCGCTACCGGTCGCTGGCGACCGACGCCCGCGTGGGACCCATGGCCGAGTGGGCGTGATGCAGCCGAACCCCCTGGAGCAACTCAGAGACATTCATCTTCCCCCGGATCCTGGTTGGTGGCCGCCGGCCGTCGGTTGGTGGCTCTTGGCATTGCTGATCATCTTGGCCACCGCGATGGGTATTCGCGCCGTTGGTGAGTATCGGCAGCGCCGCCGACCCATCCGGCAGGCGCGACGCCTGTACCAGCAGCTCAGCGACCACCGCGCCTCAGGCGCGCTCTCGGGCGAAGCCTTTGCCCACGAGTGCAACGAGCTGTTGAAACGCCTGCTGATTCACGGCTTCGGCGAGCGCGACGCACGAGCGGCCACGGACCAGTCCTGGCTGTCCATGCTGGACGAGCATTACGACGAGCCGGCGTTCACCCGCGGCGCGGGCAGGCTTCTGGGCAACGAGCGCTTTCGGGCCGAGGCCGACTTTGCCAGCGACGAGCTCGACGCGCTGATGCAACGCTTCCTCAACCGGGTGCGACCATGATCGAGTGGCTGTGGCCATGGGCCTTTCTATTGGCACCCTTGCCTGTCCTAGTGCGCCTGCTCGCCAGCCCCGTGGAGCGACAGCAGGCGGCGCTCACGGTGCCCAGCGTGGCCGCCTTTCGGGCCGCGGACGACAGCGCCGGCCCAGCCAGCGGACGGTTTCCCTGGCGAACGGTCGCGCTGTGGCTCGTGTGGCTGGCGCTGGTCACGGCCACGGCAAGACCCCAATGGACCGGAGATCCGGTCACGCTGCCGGTCACCGGACGGGACCTCATGCTGGCGGTCGACATCTCCGGGAGCATGGGCACCGAGGACCTGGAGCTGGGCGGGCGCCTGGTCAATCGCCTCACCGTGGTCAAGAACGTGGTCGGCCAGTTCGTGGATGCCCGCCGCGGCGACCGCGTAGGGCTGATTCTGTTCGGCACCAACGCCTACCTCCAGGCGCCGCTCACCTTCGATCTGAACAGCGTCAACCGCCTGCTCGTGGAGGCTCCCGTAGGTATCGCCGGCGGCAAAACGGCAATTGGAGACGCCATCGGTCTGGCCGTGAAGCGCTTGCGCAGCAGGCCCGAGGGCGAGCGCGTGCTCATCCTCCTGACGGACGGGGCCAGCAACGTCGGCGAGGTGGCGCCGGTCAAGGCAGCGGAGCTTGCCCGGCAGGAGGAGATACGCATCCACACGATCGGCGTGGGCGCAGACGAGATGCGGATGCCAAGCCTGTTCGGCGTTTTCGGCTCGAGGGTGATCAACCCGTCCGCAGAGCTCGACGAGGAGACCCTGCGAAGCATCGCTGACACCACCGGAGGCCGCTACTTCCGTGCTCAGAACACCCAGCGCCTTCAGGAGATCTACACCATCATCGACGCGCTCGAGCCGCTGGAGCAGGACGCCGAGACCTATCGGCCAGTCGCCGCTCTCTACTACTGGCCGCTGGGGGCCGCCTGGTTCCTGGCAATGGTGCTGATCGCCGGCAACTGGCGAGGTTGGGGCCGTGATTGAGGCCGTGCACTTCATCCGCCCGTGGTGGCTGCTCGGCCTGATCCCCGCCATCGCGCTTGCCGTGCTGTGGGCCCGAAAGCGCGCCGCAGGCTCGCACTGGGAATCCATCATCGCGCCGGAACTGCTCAACGTTCTGCTCGAGCCCTCGGGCAAGGGGGGGATACGCCAGGGAGCTATCATCGCCGCGTTTGCCCTGGCGGCGGCGACCATCGGCCTGGCCGGACCCACGTGGGAGCGTTTGCCGCAACCCGTCGAGCAGAGAAGCGACGCCCTGGTGATCGTCCTCGACCTTTCGCTGTCCATGTACGCTCAGGATGTCCCGCCCTCCCGCATCGTCCGCGCGCGCCAGAAGATCACCGACGTGCTGCGCGCCCGGGACGAGGGTTTCACCGCCCTGGTTGCCTATGCCGGAGACGCGCACTCCGTTGCGCCGCTGACGGACGACACCGATACCATCCAGAATCTCCTGGCGGCGTTGAGCCCCGGCATGATGCCCGTTCTCGGCAGCAACGTTCGCTCCGCCCTTGGCCTCGCCCGTCAGCTCCTGGACAACGCCGGCTTTGCTCAAGGAAGGATTCTCCTGGTGACTGACGGCGTCGCTCGAGCCTCGGATCTCACCGAACATGCGCATACCAGTTTCCCAATCTCCATTCTCGGCGTGGGCACCGCCTCCGGCGGCACGATCCCGCTGGACTTCGTCGATCAGCCCGGCGACGTGCTGCGAGCCGAATCGGGGGAGATCGTCCGCGCCCGCCTGGATGCCCAGTATCTTTCCGCCCTGGCAGATGCCGGACACGGCCGGTACCGCACCATGACCTTGAGCGACGAGGACATCTCCCATCTGCTGTCGACCACCCTGGTCCAGGACGACGAAATGCTGGAGGTGGAGCGGGAGTTCGACACCTGGGCGGACATGGGTTACTGGGTTTGCATCGCGCTCATCCCGCTCGCGCTGCTCGGTTTCCGGCGCGGCCTGCTCGCCGTGGTCTGCCTGGGGCTCGTACCGCTGCCCGCCGAGGCGAACCTCTGGGACGATCTATGGCAGCGTCGCGATCAGCAGGCGGTCAAGATGCTCGAGCAGGGCGACCCGGCAGCCGCAGCGGAGCTGTTCGAGGATCCCGGCTGGCGCGCGGCGGCTCGATACCGGGCCGAAGATTACGCCGGGGCGGCGGAGGCGTTCGCCACCCAGCAATCCGCGACTGGCATGTACAACCTCGGGAACGCTCTGGCGCAGCAGGGGGATCTTCAGACCGCCATTGCCGCCTACAGCGAAGTGTTGGCGCAGCAGCCCGCGCATGAGGACGCCGCCTTCAACAAAGCCCTTCTGGAAGAGTTGCTCCAGCAGCAGCAATCGCAACAGCAGCAGAACGAACAGCAACAGCAGGACGGGCAGGGATCCGACGACAGCGAGTCCACGCCTTCCGGATCCGGCGAGCAGCAGGATCAGACGGCGGAGCAGGATCCGGGGGAGCAGAGCGAGCAGCCATCCGGCCAGTCCGAATCTGGCGATGAGCAGAGCGAGCCTGCTCGCGGGTCCGAAACGGAGCTGGCGGACGCTCGAGATGAACAGCAGGACGCGCTCGAGCAGTGGCTTCGCCGGGTACCCGACGACCCTGGCGGCCTTCTGCGTCGTAAGTTTCGCTACGAGACGAACCAGCGTCTGCGCCGAGGCGAGTATCGAACCAACCCATCGGAGCAGATCTGGTGAGCCGGCGGGTGGTCATTGTGCTTGTGTGGCTCTTTGCGCCTGGGGCGTGGTCGGCCATCCAGACCTCCGTGGAACCTCGCCTTCTGGACGAGATGGACACCGTTCGGCTGACGCTGAGAACCGCCGGTTCGAGCCGCGCTGACGGGCTGGAACTGGCGCCCCTCGAGGAGAATTTCGAGGTGCTCGGCACCAACACCCAGAGCCAGTACCGGTCCGTCAATGGACGCATCGACAGCTGGGTGGAGCACCAGATCGATCTGCGACCACGTCGCACGGGAGAGTTGCTGGTGCCGTCGATCACGGTTGGCGGCGAGCAGAGCGAGGCGATCCGCATCGTCGTGCGCCCCATGGATCCAAGCGTCAGGCGGGCCATCGACCGGATGGTCTACTTCGAGTCCGAGCTGTCCAGAAACCCGGTGTACGTTCAGAGCGAGACAATCTTCTCGCGCACGCTCTATTACTCCAGCGGGGTGCAGATTTACAGCGATCTTCCTGGCGCCCCGGAAGTACCAGATGCGGTGGTCATTCCGGTCGGCGAGACGCGATCGAGCAGCACGCTCGTGGGCGGGCAGCGCTACGGAGTCATCGAGCAGCAATTCGCCATCTTTCCCGAACGCTCGGGAGCGGTGATCATCCCGGAGACGTCCATAACCTCGAGCGTGCGCATGCAGACGGGCGGGCGATACCGGCGCTCCGGAATTCGGGTCAGCACCGAGGCCATTGAGCTGGAGGTGCTTCCCATCCCTGCCGTCTACCCCCAGAACGAGCCGTGGCTGCCCGCGACCGAGGTCCGGCTTGCCGATGCCTGGTCACCCAGCGCCGCGGAGATTGCCGTTGGCGACCCGGTTGAGCGGCGCTTCACTCTGATTGCGAAGGGCAATATCGGCTCCGCAATCCCGCCAATCAAAGCGACCTTCCCCGAGGGGAACCTGAAATCCTACCCGCAATCTCCGGTGATTCAGGACGACACGCGGGGCAGCAGCGTTGTCGGCACTCGGCAGGAGGCCTACGCGCTGATCGCCGTCGCGGGCGGCGAGTTGGCATTTCCTCCTGTGGAGGTGACGTGGTGGGACATCGATGCCGAACGCGTCCGGACGAGCCGGGTGGATGGCCGCACCGTGCGCATTACCGGAACGGTGCCCTCCCTACCCGCAGAGCCAGGAGCAGACGAACCTGTTCTCGATGCTTCAACCGCCGAGCCCGAGGATGCAACCGCAACCGGATCGAAACCCGAGCACAGCCCGGGTTTGAACACGCTCCTCGTGGCTGGCGTGATCGCCACCTGCCTGCTGGTGGCAGGCGTATGGGCTTTCTCTCGACGCATCCGATCCGAAAGGGGGAGGACCGGTCCGACCCCTCGGCAGGCCTGGTCATCCCTGCGCCGCAGCTGCGAAAACCAGCAGCCCGAGGTGCTGCGAGCCGCGTTGCTGCGTTATCTGGAGGCACGATTCGGACCGAACGGATTGGATCACCTGCTGCAACACCGTGAAGGGCGGGAGGTCTGGCAGAAGCTGAACGAATCCCTGTTCTCTTCTGAGCCGGGACCGGAGATCACCGGCGACGACGTCATCAAAGCCGTTGCCCTGACCCGGCGATCCGGCAAAGCCGACGCGACCGAAGCGCTCCCTGAACTTTACGCCTGACCCCGCGCGGCACGCTCAGTCGTCGGCTGCCAGGGTCTTGGTGACCACCTCGAACACGTCCTTGGACAGCCCGTCCCGGCCTTCGATGGTCCGCAGCGCCGCGACCATCAGCGCCTGGCGGTTACCGTCGTACCTTCGCCAGCGAGTGAGGGGCGTGAGCAGGCGCGCGGCCACCTGGGGGTTGTTTGGATCAAGCCTGGCTACCCGATCCGCCAGCAGCTGGTAGCCGGCCCCGTCCAGGGCATGGAAGTTGCGATGATTGGCCTGACCGAATGCCCCGTACAATGCCCGCAGCTTGTTGGGGTTGAGACCATCGAAGTCGGGGTGTGACTCCAGGGCTACGATGGTCCCCACGCTGCTGCGCGGACTGCTCGCCTGAATCGAAAACCACACATCCACCACCAGCGCATGGTTCCGCCAGCGTGAGTAAAAGTCGGCGAGCATTTCGTCACGGAAAGTCTCACTCAGGCCTTCGGCGTCGGCGACGGCCCGCAGGGCGGCGCCGCGGTCGGTGAGGTTGTCGGCCGAGCGATAGTGATTCTCCAGCAGCGAGGCGAGAGCGCCACCTTTTTCTACCCTAGCGAGATAGCCGAGCGCGGTGTTGCGCAGCGCTCGACGGGACATCCCATCGGGATCCGGGGCGTAGGCGGACGTGGCGACGTTGGCCGCATAGAGCTCGCGCCAACGGTCGGCGTGCCGGTCCGCCACCAACCCAACGAGGCGGTCTCGGGCATCGCAAACGGCGTCCACCTCGAAATCGTCCAGCGCTTCAAACAGATAGCCTTCGTCGGCAACGCGCAGCAACTCCGATAGGAGGAAGCGCTGCTCGGCGTCGGGATCCCCGGCCAGGGCGCGATCGATCAAACCGCCCATGAGAGCGACGACCTCGGCTGAAGGTGCGCTGCCTGCGCGCATGACGTCGATTTCTCTGACCACGAGGGTCTGCAACGCGTCCCAGCGCGCAAAGCCATCGGAGTCGCGCAGAGCCAGAAAGGCCAACGTCTCGGAGTCGCGCGGATAGTCCACCCTCACCGGGGCCGAGAAACCCCTGAGGAAGCTCACCGCCGGGCGCTTGGCCAGTCCCGGGATGCGTATCTCCGTGACGGGCTCCCGGAGGTGAACGAGCAGCGACCGGTCGGCCCGAACCACCTCGACGCGCGCGTCGCTTTCGAAG
>JABAHS010102567.1_pt2 | contig 34816 bp, 36 predicted proteins | sample 7062111 | NCBI WGS metagenome assembly JABAHS01 (sample SAMN14534600, study PRJNA622989) | marine sediment metagenome | biome: marine biome [ENVO:00000428]; feature: marine pelagic biome [ENVO:01000023]; material: deep marine sediment [ENVO:00002113]; isolation source: pool of 4 deep marine... | reverse complement strand
AATTAGTCCAAGTCCTATAATTGTAATTTTATTAAATTGCATATTTATAAGTATTAAACCAAGACTTTCTTTAGGCTTTTAATAAATCTTTTGTTTTGTTCCATAAGACCTATAGTTACACGAAGATGTGTTTTTAGTCCATAACCCCCAACCGGCCTTACTATAACTCCCTGTTTTAACAGCTCATTGTACACGGCCATTGGATCTCTCTTTAAATCTATTAATATAAAATTGGTATATGAGTCATAAAATTTAATACCCATTTTATTTAACTCCCGTACTAAATACTGCCTGCCTTCACTATTAACCCTATTGGAATTATCTACATGCTCTTTATCATTTAATGCAGCAACACCCGCGCTCTGTGCCAGTGAGTTTACATTAAACGGCTCTCTTACTCTGTTCATATAAGATATTATCTGCTCTGATGATACGCCATATCCAAGCCTGAGTCCTGCTAGGCCGTAAATCTTTGAAAAAGTTCTAACCGTGATTAGAGATGGTCTGTTACTAAGGTAATCTAAAGTATTGGGGTAATTTTTATCACTTACATATTCAAAATATGCTTCGTCTACCAAGACTAACACATCATCAGGAACTTTTTGTAAAAACCACTCCATTTCATCCCTGTTTACCATAGTACCGGTGGGGTTATTTGGATTTGCTACAAATACCATTTTTGTTTTAACATTGATTCTTTTATACATATCCCTTAGATCATGGATAAGACCGGGCATTGGTGAAATTACAGCTTTTGCACCTATAGCTTTTGTTACAAGCGGATAGACTATAAAAGCATACTCACCCATAACAGCCTCATCTCCGGGTTTCATAAAAGTCCTTGCCGCTATTTCTATAATATCGTTTGATCCGTTTCCAACTATTATGTTGTTATTATGAAATCCTAATTTACTTGAAAGCTCGTTTTTTAAATGAAAGGAATCTCCATCTGGATACCAATTGATATCTGCGAGTTTTGATGCTACTTCTTTTAAAGCTTTAGGTGAAGCTCCAACAGGGTTTTCATTTGAAGCAAGTTTTATAGCACCTGTAATACCAAGCTCTCTTTGCAGCTCCTCAACAGGTTTTCCCGGAAGGTAGGGTACCAAATCCCTTACATATTCATTAGGTTTCAAAAAATTCTCCCAATACTGCTAGCTCTAGATTTTCCCTTTGGGATAAGAACCAAGGATCTTTAAAAATACACAGCTCTTTCTAACGGTGTTTAAGATCCTTTGTATGCTCTTTTCTGAACTATGGCCTTCAAAGTCTACAAAAAATACATATTCCCAGGGTTTAGTCCTTGTTGGTCTGGACTCTATTTTAGTAAGATTAATGTTTTTCTTATCGAAAGGCTCAAGCACACTGCTAAGAGCACCGGGTTCATCTTTTAGTGAAAATACAATTGATGTTTTATCATTTCCCGAGGGGGTGTTCTCCTGATACCCTATTAGAAAAAATCTTGTAGTATTATTTGGATAGTCCTCAATACTGCTCTCTACAACCTGCAGATCATATATTGAAGTATTAAACTCCCCTGCTATTGCTGCTATATGTTTATTTTCTGATGCAATCTCGGCTGCTTTGGCAGTGCTGGATGTTTCTTTAAAATCGACTCTCTTTAGTCTTTTGGATAACCATTTCCTGCACTGTCCAAGCGCCTGTGGGTGCGATGCAACTGTTTTAATATTTTCAATTTTCCCGTCTTTGGAAAGAAGACTATGGCTTATTCTCTCATAGTGCTCTGTGCAGATTTTAAGGTCGGTATCAATAAATTTATCGAGTACATTTCCAACTGATCCTTCTGCAGAGTTTTCTACAGGAACGACGCCAAAGAGATTTTTACCCTTTTGCAGGTCTACAAAAACATCTTCAATAGTAGCTACAGGATCTATATCCACTGAAACTCCCAGTATCTTTGTTGCCACCTGATGAGAATAGCTTCCGGGCGGGCCAAGAACTGTAAGCTCAATAGGTTTTTGAATAGACCTGCAAACTGAAATTATCTGTCTGAAAACTGATTTAACAAGATCCGAATCCAGAGGGCCTTTGTTCTCGGATATAATTTTTTGTAAAACCTGTTTTTCTCTTACAGGATCATAAACTTCTACCGCATTTTGCTGCTTAAATTCACTTACTTTTAAGGCAACTCCGGCTCTTAGATTGAGAAGTTCCAGGAGCTTTTTATCAATCTCATCGATTTGATCTCTTAAATCTTTTAATTTGATTTTGGACGCCATAGCAAAAATGGATAAAGATAAGTAAAATCAATGATAGCTATACACAAATCATTAGTCAAATCTATAAAATCGATTAGGTTTATCTTTTGGTAGGATAAAATTATTTAAGTGTTCTTTATACCAAAAATAGTATTTAGATCGCCTGCTGCTTCTTGGGGCTAAAGGTTTTTCTGAACCTGGGACTCCGCTGCCTTTTTGGTTGTGCATTTGCATCGTTAACATTTTTAAGCTGCGGTTTTTGTAAGCTTCCTACTATCTTCCCAGCTACATTTCCCTTATTATCTTTATTCAAAAAGCTTTTCAAAAGCGCATATTTTTTGTTTCTTACATCTACCCTGTAAAGCAGGTCAATGCTTCCCTTGGAAAGTCTCCAAAGTGGCGGCGTTGATCCTTTAAGCTTAAGAGTAATGTCTTCATTATCAAACTTAAGCTCATTTATTATAGTTCTGTCTCTGTATATCTGTCCTTTAAGATTAGACCGTAAATCTGTAAATTGCGGAAGGTCGAATGTATTTACCTTGATCTTTAATATATCCAAATCTTCTATATAAAAATCAAATTCACCGGTGTTATTTGAGATAAGATTCATATTCCCGTTAAGTAGCCCCTTGATTTCTATATTCTCTTTTGCACTCTGTGAGTAGATTTTCGTAAACTCACCTACGTCTATACTCTCAACATGAACAATCATAGATCGTAATTGCCCGGAATCTTTTGTGATGACAATGTCACCCTGAGCCCTTCCCTTAAAAACATTCATGTCGTAATTCACACTTATATCCTTAGAAAGAAGAGAGAGTACGGATGGTTTAATAAGAGCTTTGGTAATCAATATCTGCTGATCATTTCTGCTGAGTTTAAGACCATTTATTTCTATATTTAGCAGTGGTAAAATTTTTATTTTATCAATCTCAGCATCGAACTGAGAATTTTTTTCAATTTCAAATTCTATTCTTCTTTTGAGTCTATCATTTGGAAACTGAATGTAGAAAAAACAAATAAATACGAATATAAATGTAAATATAAACAATAATTTCTTGTTTTTTAAAATAGACATTCTTAGCTTACTTCCTTAAATTCAAAAGTAGATACCTTAAAATATATATCTACTGAGTTACTGTTATCAAACCTTGTTCTTATTCTCAAGCCCTTTACCTTTAAATTCGTATTTTTTGACTGAAATGCATAAAGGATATCTATCATCTTTCCAAGAGGGATCTGTTTAATTTGTACTTCAACACTCTTTTCATTATATATGTCTTCAGTATCCTTGCTCCGTTGGTTTCTGTCCTTTATAGAAAATTTCTTCCTCTCGACACTCTCACTCAACAACACCTTTTCTACTACAGATATTAGCGGGCCTGTTTGTCTGGCACCTGATTTTACAAGATTTTTAAGTTGCCTGCTCGATTCAATATACTCTGATTTAAGATTGGCCACTCTTTGCAAATCAGTTTCTAATGTGAGAACTCTCTTTTCTAAATTACTCACTTTAGAGCTAAATGAAAATACAGCCAGATAGATAATTATTATAGCTAACAACCCGGCTACCCCGTATATAATATACCTGTCACGCTCAGTTAATTCACCTACATTTATTTTACTTTCTACGCTATCTCTAATCCCGGCAAAAAGTTCTTTTATCTTAGAAAAATCCATTATTTTATTTCCAGTGATATTTCAAATTTAATTTTATCAAGTGCAGAGCCCGCTGAACTTCTAACCACATTTTCAAAATGCCCTGAGTCGTTAAGTGCTTTTTCCACTTTTGCAATATCATCATATGATTTGCTTCTTCCCTTAAGCCTCAAACTCTTGTCGTCGGTAAAATTAAGCTCATCAAATGTAACCGAACTGCTAATCGGGATTGTTGTAGAAAGAGTTCTCATGATGTCGAGAGGGGTTTTGCCCGATTTAATACCTGCAATCAGATCAAGCTCACTGTTTACCCTTGTTACCTGATTTTGCATAAATTCTACCGGTCGCGGTATTACCTTAACCTCAGGGAATACTTCTTTTACACTTTTTTCTATCTGAGAGCTTAGTTTTTTATACTCACTGTTTACCCTTATGTAATTAATGCTGTTTCTTACAAGCACCAGTACGAATAGAGCAGCAAGTAAAAGGGCTGGTATATAGAGCGCCTTTCTTGTCTCTTCATCCTTTGAAGTAAACTTGTAATCATCTTTTCTGTAGTTTAGTTTCCCTGCCAAGGTATCGCTTCCATAAAGAGCAAGTGCGTAGCTGTTAAGATAAACAGCTGACTTTTCTTTGCTCATATCCGCAAAGCGCACAATGCTAATATCCTTATTAATATCTAGTTTTATCTGTTCCAGTACACCTGGGATTATAGAGGCATCACCAGCCAAAAGTACTTTTTGAATTTCCCTTTTGGAATCAAATTCAAAGAACTTAAGGGTCTTTTTTATTTCGCTGAATAAATAAGAAAAAGCCTGTTTTAATACCTTATCATCCTGCCCTCTAAATCCTGCCGTTACTTTGTCTGCAGATGTATTGTGATCCTCCCCGCTTAACTCTGAGTACTTGTTAATTATTGACTCAAGAGCAGCTGAAGATGATCTTACTCTGCTAACCCCGTTATCTGTAAACAGAGTAAAATTAGTTGCAACCTGTCCAATGCTAACAACCACAAGTGGTCTGCTTGATTCAAGATGCTCTGATACTGCGTCAAGGGCCAAGGGTGAGTATGTCAATACTCTTGGATTTAACTGTGCCTGTTCAAATATGGATAGTGTATCAGCAATTTCTTCAGTTTTGAACATACATACAAGCACATCGGCTCCGCCATCTTTGTTCTTTACAATGTGGTACGAATTCATGTTATCTTCTGTTTGCAGAGAAGATGCATTTTCTAGTTCAAAGTTATACACCTGATCTATTTTCTTTATATCAGAAAATGGAAAGTTAAGTATTCTCATCGACACAGGGCTGCTGGGAACGGAGGTAGCAATGTCTGTTGATATAGCTTCGTTTTTAAGATGATAAGAGAGTAATTCGGATACTGAGCCACCACCAGGTGGTATTTCAATATCTTTAAAACTGATAAGCTCGGTTTTTCTAAAACCTCGTTTAATTACACAAAGCCTTATTTTTGAGCTATCTAAATCAACTCCTATAAATTTTCCTATCATTTATTAAGTAGTTTCCTTAAAAACTAGATAAAATAATGTAACGATCTTTCAAAGTCAATATATTTACAATCTATATAGCTCTAGCAATAGTTAGTCCAAGCACACATTTTGCACCGCTTTTTAATAATTGTTTTGAACATTCTCTAATTGTAGAGCCACTTGTATACACATCATCTACCAGCAATATGGCTTTGCCACTAAAAATTTTTTCATCCATAACCTTGAATGAATTTTTAACATTCTGCTCCCTTTTCTTAAAATCTTTCATCTGCACCTGTGGTTTGGTATCCCTTATCTTTTTAAGACTAAACAAACTTAAGCTGAGCCCCAGTTTTTTAGATAAACCCCTTGCTATTAGAACAGTCTGATTATAACCCCTTTCTCTTAATCTGTTGATATAAAGTGGTACCGGTACAACTACATCTATTCCACCTTCATCAAAAGGAAATCTACTTATAATCAAATCTGAAAAATAATTCGCTAAGAATAGTTTAGAACCATATTTATAACTGTGCAATAGCTCTTTTAAATTATCTTTATAAAGCAGGACTGATCTTACTGTTAACAAACTGTCGTTATTTGCTATACATCCGCCGCAAATTCTTGCACTTATTTCATTAAATCCTGAAAATGGAACCCCACATTTTTCACATACTTCAGTGTTGTTGATAAAATTAAACAACGAATAACACCTGTCACATACTATACCATTTTTTAGTTCATTTCCACATAACAGACATGGTGTAGGAAACAGTATGTCTATCATTGAACCTTAGAAAGTTAATGTCATAGAAAGATTAAACCCTCATTGGCATTATAACTGAAACATAGTTCTGATCTCCGCCGGGTCTAATTAGCGCTGGGCTTAACTCATCTGTAATTTCTATTTCTACCTGATCAGAGTCTATTGCATCAAGCACATCCATGATATATATAGAATTAAACCCAAGTTCTACAGGTTCGTCTGTGTATTCAACCTCTATATGCTCTTTTGCTTCCCCAAGCTCAGGGGTTACAGAAAGTAGCTGTAAGTTTGAAGGTCCTATATTCATTTTTATGCTCTTCGTTTTTTCTGATGAAAGCACTGATACCCTTCTTACCGCAGTTTTAAGTGTTTCCCTGTCTACTACAAATGAATATTTTGATTCTTCAGGTACTACCTGTTTATAATCAGGGTATTCTAGTTCTATAAGCCTTGAAAACAGCGTGATGTCTTTAGACGCTGCTATAAAAAAATTATTCATTACTGTGAGTTTTACTTCGCCTGTATCTGTATTTTTTAAAATCTTTCTAAGCTCTGAAACTCCTTTTCTAGGAAGTATTATTCCACTGTTAAACCCAAGTGAGCTTTCGAACTTCTTTTCTATATATGATAACCTGTGCCCGTCTGTTCCTATTATTCTTAGCATCCCGCCATCCAGTGGTTCAAAGTAAAGACCCGCAAGGTTTCGTCTTAGGTCATCTGCTGAAACTGCAAAAAAAGTTTTTGCTATCATATCATCGAGCATCGCAGCCTGTACATCTACCTGGTTTTGGAGTTGTTGTACTGGAAGAGAGGGGAAGTCTGCTGATGGAAGGCCTGCAAGTTTGAAGTTTACTCCTGAGCTTTGTATCTGTACCCAGTTATTATCAAGCTCTTCTATTTCAATATCTCCGCTGTGTATTTCTCTTATTATTTCAAATAGTTTTTTTGAAGGAAGTGCAATTTTACCGCTTGCTTGTATAATGGCACTACACTCAGTTTGTAGTGTGTTTTCAAGGTCTGTAGCTGTTACTGTTATATTGTTTTCATTTGAGCTAATAAGGACGTGTGAAAGAATAGGCATAGTTATTCTTCTTTCAGAGATTCCCTGCACTATAGATAGTTTTTCAGATAAACTTGATGCATCACATACAAACTTCATTATTTACACTCCTAACTATTATATATATATAGTTTAAATATAGAAGTAGTAGTAACAGGCACTGTGAAATTGTTTATTAGTACTATAAGCTATTCTAATTACACACATTTTATTGTTACTAAACTGTTGATAAATACTTTACTTTATAAACATTTATATACAGGCTACAGCATATTCAAAACAACTTAGTTGTTAATTAACATTTTATCCACATAATATCAACCCCTTAAAGACTCTATGGTTCTGGATAGAGAATTTATGGTGTTTTTCACAGACAGGTCGTCTTTGAGAAGCCTTTCAATTTTGTTTACAGCATGTATTACAGTGGAATGATCCTTACCTCCGAACTTCTCCCCAATCTCAGGAAAAGATGCACCCGTGTACCTTCTTACAAGGTACATGGAGATTTGTCTTGGAAAGGCCACATTTTTTTGTTTTTTATTAGATTTTAGATCATTGGTTTTAATTCCAAAGTAATTTGAAACCTCTTTTTGTATGGATTCAATACTTAACACTTTTCTGTCATCGTTTTTAAGGATGTTTTTAAGTACTTCCTTTGCAAGGTCAATAGAAATTTGAGAGTTTAGAAGTTTGGCGTAGCCAATAATATTTGTAAGTGTTCCTTCAAGCTCCCTTACATTTGAAATGATGTTTTGTGCAAGAAAATTTGCTACTTCATCTGGCAGGAAGACCTTTTCGGACTCTGCCTTTTTCTTTAAAATTGCTATTCTTGTTTCTGTTTCAGGGGGCTGGATGTCTGTTATAAGGCCCCACTGGAACCTGGAGCGCAGTCGTTCTTCAAGATAGGACATATCTCTTGGGGATTTGTCACTTGTAAGGATTATTTGTTTTTTAGATTCGTAGAGTGTGTTGAATGTGTGGAAAAATTCTTCCTGCGTGCTTTCTTTTCCTGCAATAAACTGTATATCGTCTATTAGTAAAACATCGCATCCATACCTGTATTTATTTCTAAATTCTTCCATCTTGTTTGATTTAATACTGTTTATAACCTCATTTGTGAACTGCTCGGCTGAGATACTGCACACTCTAGAGTGATTTGAAGAAGCTTCGGAGATGAAGTTTCCTACTGCATTTAGCAAATGTGTTTTTCCAAGACCAACGCCTCCGTAGATAAAAAGCGGGTTATATGACTGTCCTGGTTTTCGCGCTACAGCAAGTGAAGCTGCGTGGGCAAACTGGTTGCTTGGTCCTACAATAAAATTTTCAAATGAGTAGTTTGGGTTTAGAGATCTAGTAAAAAAAGTGTTTTTAGGTAGATCAATATCATCTGTTGGTTTGTTATTAGATTTAAAACTTTCAGCAGCATTCGCAGATTCTGTTTGCTCAGATTCACAAATAATCTTTACTTCTATATCGTTATGATATATCTCCCGTATGCTGTCTACTATGAAATCCATGTAATGATTATTTATCCAGTCTTTATCGAAGCTGCTGTTGGCCTTTAGAATAATCTCTTTTGAGTTTTGGGTGACTACTTTTAGGGGTGAAAACCAAAAAAACACCTGTGGATTGGATTTCTTTCTTATGGTTTCAAGTACCTGTTCCCAGTCTACAGTTTGTTCGGAGTGCGAGTGCTCGTGNNGATATTAAATCAGAATCAGCCTTGGCTTCTAGCTTCTTTTGCACTACTCCTCCTTAGGATAAATCGGTATCTGAAAAAAACCCCTTAACAGTTTTTTACTCCATTTTACACAGCATATATTTCCTAAATGAAAACTGCATAAATTATTACACCCCGTAAATGATAGAATCTAATCGTAACAGATTCAAAAAACCGTTGTCAAGAAACTTTTTTAAGTCGAGTATTTAGTATGACTTATAAACAAAACTCTCAGTAATATCAATCTGATAATTGGTATAATATTACAGACTTTACCTAAGTATTAGTTATAATATGATATATTATTTATTTATTATTCAAAGCATCAGCTTACTAATTATGCTGTATTAATCGTAATTGTAATAAGTGAGGATACTTAGAGAATGAAAGTTTAGGTTATGTATCATGTTTATTAATTCTTTACATTAAATAAGTATTATTTTTAACAGTGGTTCCAGCCTATAAACCAGTGTCTTTGATTGTTATTAAAATTGTTTGTTATATATATGCCAGGTGTCTGTTTTTCTCTTTTTCTGGATAAGATAAATTACAATATCTTATGTATTTTATTTATGTTCTAAATATACCGGCTTAGTAATATACAAAAATGAGTTTTAACAATAGTTGCTTTTTAGATCATTTTGCATTATAAATGAGAAGCAATAGGTTAGTCTTATGAAACTGTGGGATATTCTTTCTCTTTTAAGAGTTCATCAATGGGTTAAAAATCTTTTAATATTTGCCCCTCCTTTTTTTGCCGGAATTTTTTTCAATAATGTTAATGTGTTTTTTGAGATGATTTTGGCTTTCTTTAGTTTTTCGCTTATTTCCTCTTCCACTTACATTATTAATGATATAAACGATTTAAATAAAGATAGAGAGCATCCTACTAAAAAGAATAGACCCATAGCTTCTGGAAGGATCAATATATATTTTGCAGTATTAATACTTGTTTTTTGTTTTTCATCTTCAGTAATTATTGCGATGTATTTTAATACAAGCTTTCTACTGGTATTGGCACTTTATCTGCTAATGGGTCTGGCTTATTCACTTTTCCTTCAGTACATTGTCATACTTGATACATTTACAATAGCGGCGGGTTTTGTCCTTAGAATCCTGGCCGGAGGGTATGCATCAAACACAGAGGTATCCAGCTGGCTTCTTCTAACTACTTTTTTGGTATCAGTACTCCTTGCATTTGGAAAAAGGAGGTTTGAGCTTTCTTTGGTTTCAAAAAATTCTAAACCATTCAGAAAGGTATTAGAGCAGTATACAGAGAGATTTTTGGATGCAGGAATTATTATTTTTGCTACTACTTCTATTGTTACTTTTTCCATATATGCAGTGGAAATCGGGAAGAAACAGTTTTTAATAAGCGTACCTTTTGCCTGTTACGGTATACTTAGATATCTACACATCGTGCAAAGAGAAAATGGAGCAGACCCCACGGACGCATTTATTAAGGATAAAGCGCTCTTTGTTGCCGTATTTCTATGGATTTTTGCCTCGGCCGTTATCGTCTATTTTGATGATATCCTCGGCCTTTTTAGATAGATCACCAGAAAGACCAATATTAAGGGCAATCTCTGCATGCTTCTTTGCATTTTCTTTATCACCTAGACCTAGATATACACTAGAGAGAAGAAGATGTGCTTTACTGTATGAGTAGTAATATTTAAATGTTTTTTTAAGATGTTTTTCAGCTATTTTATAATATTCTTTACTGCCGGTTGTCTCCGCTTTTATATAGTTAATTAGTCCCAGGTGGTAGTAGGTCTTTCCGTAATGAGGGTCATACCTGTTAGCTTCTATAAACCATTTTTCAGCTAAAGGATAATTTTCTAGTGCAATATAAGTGTTTCCTAGATTTATTGATGTAACAGCCCTGCCCCTGTTTGTATCATTCAACTCCGGGGAAAGCGCAATATTTAACTCCGTTATTGCTTTTTCATACATCCCTGCTTCAAGTAGAGCAGAGCCGTAGTTTGTATGTACTATGGGGCTAGAATAGGATTTTTTAGATGTATCCTGCCAGAGTGTAAGACTATTTTTCCAGATTGCCTGTCTGTCTATGCAAATAATAAGATATAGTACTGAAAAAAGGGTTATAATAATTATATTGAGATTGCCTCTAAAGCGTTTTTTCATTTGATTTATTAAATACACCAGTATGAAGATAAAACCTACCGATGGTAGGTAGAGATAACGCTCAGCAAGAGGAGTGGCGGCTATATTTGAAAGCGCAACAGTTACAGATGGGCCGAGAGTCAAAACAAAGAACAGAAATGAAAAAAACAATAAACTGTGTTTTTTGACCCCGAAATAGAACACAATAATTGTAATAAGTGTGACCGTTATAAAAGAGCTTAAAGAATAAAATGTATCCATAGGAACTAATGATATGAAAGCATTTAACTCAATTGGAAATAAGAGTTTATATATATAAAAAAAGTAGGAATTAAAAAGTATTTTTATTGGTTCTAAATAAATCAGTAAAGAAGTGTCAGTTTTTGTGTTTTGACTTAAAATTTCAACATCCGGGATATTTACAAACGCTCTACCCCTTAGATACAGATATAAAATTGTGATTATAAAATAACTGCAATAAACTATTATGTTTTTAGATTTTAGATTATTTGTAAGATAATCAAAACATAAAATTACTAGAGGAAATGCTATAGCGAGTTCTTTGGAAAAAAGTGAGAGAAAGTAAGTACTTAGAGCAAAAGTAAGGAATATTCTGCGCCTTTGTATTCTGATATGAAAAATAAATGCTGCTATAAAAAATAATGTACAGAGCATATCGGTTCTTCCTGCAATCCAGGATACTGATTCTGTGTGTATTGGGTGTAATATAAAAAATAAAGAACCTATAAATGCATTTATCTCAGGATCATTAATTTTGAACTCTTTTAGTACAAGTCTAAAAAGAAAGAATACCAAAAGGGAGTTTAGAGCATGTATTAATATATTTGTTAAATGAAACCCCAAACTGTTTATACCCCAAACTGTTTTATCAAATACGATTGATGAGTAATGAAGAGGTCTGTAGTATTTGGATTTTTTATCTACTTTTTGCTCAGGTATAAGGATGTTTTTAATTGAAGATGCTTTGAATATATAATGGCTATTTTCAATTACTTCTTCATCATCCCAGACAAAATCGTTTTTAAGAGAAGGTAAGTAGACTATAATGGATGAAATAAATATTATAAGTGATATGAATAATAAGCTGTTTTTGAAATTCATTATTATATAAGCAAATATATATTAGTTTATATAGTAAACACTAATTTATATAAGAATAAAATACCAGCATTAACTACTTTAAGAATTAAATCTTAATAATAGATAATCTCAATATATTAACTATTTATTAATGTTAAATTACAGCTTGAATATCTATCTATAAGTAGATAGACTATATTTATGGAAGCAAAATTTAAACAGACTGAAATATCTAAAGAAATAGTTTCCTTGTCTACAAAATTATTTCAACAGGCTGGATATAAATCATTTAGCTACAGGGACCTTGCAAAAGAAATAGGTATAAAGACTTCGAGTATACATTATTATTTTCCCAGTAAAGATGATCTTGCATTAATTATTGCAAAACAGTACAGAAAAGAGTTTGCAGAAGAACTTAATAATATTGGCACTAAGAGTACTGATCCTCAGTCAAAACTCGATCTTTATATGGATCTATACTTAAAAAGGTTTAGACAGAATAAAACTGTAAGTTTTTTATCTATGCTTACAATGGATTTAGATAATCTGCCTGAAATGGTTAGAGAAGAAGTGCTTATCATAATTAATGATAGTATTAGCTGGATACAAAGAACAATAGAAGATGGGTATAGCACTAAAGTGTTTCAGTATGACCAGTCAGCAGAAAACTTAGCACAGTCATTGTTCTCAGCTCTACAGGGAGCTACCATAACATCTAGGGCGATAAATGATGAATCTGCTATTCTCAGTTCAATCGAATCAATAAAGAAAATGCTTGCAACAAAGGATAAAGGCATTATCTCAAAATATCTATCTATTGGTAGATAGATAATAAAATAGCAGGAGGCTGATAAAAATTTAAGCAATTACATATAACTGTAATTTTGTTTATCTATGTTGCTTAACCCAATTCAGCCTTTCACCGTCTTCTAAGATAAATGTCATTTCATCTTGGCCATCAACAGTGTATCTGGCATACGGCTTCCAGTATTTTGAGCCTGATACCAGAATATGAAATGTCCCGTTATGGGTGCGCCATTTACCCTTTGTAGTATCACCTGAGTAACCCGTATCTTTTGCACCCTTTAGATTAACTGCGCCTAGAAGACTGTAATTACCTTTGCTATCTAACTCTATAACCACCTGTGTAGAAATTGCATTATCCGAACTTGAGAGTATCTCTTCCCTGGCCCAGGTGCCAATAAGGTCTTTGTCATTATGAAATTCTAAATCTTTAACGATATTATCTGTTGGTTGATCTAAATTAACATTCTTAGAACTTGATTTTTTAAAAGTATATGAATTTTTTGAGATAGTTCCATCATCTAGGTTATGGGTTATAAGATGAATTATTAATAATCCATTATTTATCTCAGCCTGAAGCATATAGTGTTCGATGTTCTCAGCATCACTCATCCTACCCTGTATTGAATCGTCTGCTGCAATTCCTACTACATTGTATAACAAACCGCCTTTGTTAATGTCACCTGTAAGGTTGGACCCATTCTGAGTTAAATTGAGGGAAGTGCTGATGTTGTCCATTTCACCCTGGTAAGTACCACTGAAATCATATCCTTTTTGTGACAATTATATTACTCCTTAGTATTTGTTGTTAATTACTACAAATTATTCAAGGGCCTCATCAATTAGTTCAATTGGATGAACCGTATCTATCTTGATACCTTCCTTACTCAGTCCTGAAGTGATTTGAAGAAGACATCCCGGATTGGCAGCGGTTAATATGTCAGGCTTTATATCCTTTATGTTGAGCACTTTTCTATTCAGTAGTTTTTCAGACATTTCCGGTTGGACAAGGTTATAAATTCCAGCACTACCGCAGCACATATCAGACTCATTGAGTTCGCAAAATTCAATTCCAGGAATTTGGTTAAGCAATTCTCTAGGCTGGGCTGTAATTTTCTGCCCGTGGGCTACATGGCATGCGTCCTGATATGTGACTTTTTTATTTAAACTTATTAGCTGTCCTACTAATCCAATTTCAGAAATAAACTCCATAAGGTCTTTTGTTTTTGAGCTGAATTTTTTTGCTTTATCACTATATTCGGTGTCATCTTTAAGAAGTTCTGAGTACTCTTTCATAGATGAGCCGCATCCTGCAGAATTTACGATGATATAATCAAATTCATGCTTAGAGAATTCATCAATTAGCTTTTTTGCAAATGTTCTTGCTTCATTCATTCTTCCCGAATGAAGAGATAGTGCTCCGCAGCAGCCCTGCTTTCTTGGTATCTCTATGTTGCATCCTAGCTTGGATAATACGTTTACCGAACTCTGGTTTACATTTGGAAAAAATACGCTCTGAACACATCCTTTTAGTAATATCACTTTGTACTTAACCTCTTTTTGTGCTTCTACAAATTTAGGAAGCCTAGAAAAAGCATCTGAAACACTCAGATCTGGAGTAAGATTGATAAAATTTCTAAGTACCTGTGGAAGAATATTTATTAATCTTGTCTTAGTTAGTACAAATTTGATACCCAGATATTTAAATGCGAGTAAAAAAGGTAGAAGTAGTTTTAATCTAAGTGAATATGGGAAAATAGAAAAAATCAGACTTCTTATAAAATTCTCTCCACCACTTCTACTATAGATTCTTTCAATCTGTGAACGTGACGTTTCTATGAGATTGGAATACTTAACACCCGATGGGCATGCTGTTTCGCATGCAAGGCAGCCAAGGCATAGGTCGAGATGTTTAACAAGTGAGTCATCCAGTGGAATCTTGCCTTCCACGGCATTTTTCATTAAGTGAATCCTTCCTCTGGGAGAGTCAAGCTCATTTTTGGTCTCCACATAAGTTGGACATGTAGGCAGGCAAAATCCACAATGTACGCAGTCGTTAATTATATCTATACTTGGTCTGTCATGCTCATCAAATGCCGTATGCAGGTTGTCTTCTGATTTCATATAGGTTTATTTATTAATTGTAAATGTAAGATTGGTAGATTTTGAAGTTTTATAAGCATCTAAAAAATCGTCATTATTTTTAAAAGTTTTCCTTGTCATTACTTTTCCTTTAATTGAAACTGTAATTGGATAATTGGAAAAAGGAAAAGGGTTAATTTTATAATTTATTCCATCATTGGATCTGATCAGTATGGATATTTTTTTGCCGTTTAATTTATACGGTATTTCGTCTATCTGGGTTGATCTCCAGCCGTGACATAGTGCAAGGGATATAATATCACCAATCTGTACAATTTTTAGATTATTAATTATTTGCTCAGTCAGACCTTTTTGCCCTGTATGTTTTAGACCCAGATTTCCCAGAACAAACTCTCTAATCTGCGATTTGAGAGCTAAGGCACTTTTATTCTTCCTTAAAACACTGTTGTTAAATTTATCAAAATGAAGTGCGATTAATGATGATGCATATGGATGGTTTTTGCTGTGTTTTAAAAATGATTTTCTCCATATAGAAGCTTGGTCAGGATAGCTCATNNTCCCACCCGCAATCATGCTCTGCTACTGCCAGCATCACTTCATCATAGGGCTCTGGTTTCATGAAATTTGAGTTTCCCCAGTGTTTCATAATCTTGCCAGCAAGAAGCGAATGTTCTCTTTGTGTAATTAAAATCCAGCCTTTTTCGGTCTCTCTTCTGATCACTTTTTATATCCAGCCTGCAAATCTTCCCGGATTTAGAATGTTATTTGGGTCGAATTGGTGTTTTATCTCCCTCATAATGTTAAGCGCAGTAGCATTTGATTTACCCCAAATATCTAAATCTATTTTTACTAATTCGGGTGCTCTTAATATTGTTATGTGTCCGTTTAGGGTCATTAGTTTTTTAGAAATAAGTACATATGAATTTTTTAAAATACCCGGCTCATTTGTCATGTTTACATTGATAATACCAAGCCCTGCACTCACCGACATCTTTGATGCCGACTTTGTTCTGATATCAATATCTTCAATAATATTTATCATTTCAGCAATGTCTTTTAGCTGTACTTTGATTCTAAGTGACATATTGTTTACAGTATTTCCCTGCCAGTAAAAGTTTGTGATTTTTTCCCAAAATTCAGTCTCTTCTTTTCCGGATAAAGTGTCCTGCTTTTTAATATCATACTCAGTGAGTAGACTTTGTATCTGCTCTGTCTGAGCTTTTACAGCGGGTCCTACATTTTCTATTTTAATTGCGTAAAAAGAAGTTCTTTTTCCATCGCTAAGTGCCTTGTTGCATATTTCAAAGCAGGTGAGAAGTGTATCGGAGTTTAGTATTTTGTTATTTATTTCAATGATTTGCGAAATGTTATTAATATTTGCTATTATAGTGGTTGATGCGGTCTGCAGGGGGTAGAGCCTGAAAGTTGATTCAGTAATAATTCCTAGTGTACCAAGGCTTCCGGTCATAAGCTTGGGGATATCATAACCTGCTACGTTCTTAACTACTTTTGCTCCGCCTTTAACTATCTTGCCGTCGGCCCTCACAAATTTGAGCGCTAATAAATTCTCTTTTATTGAGCCATATCTCAGTCTGGACGGGCCGTAATCATTTGTGTTAATCATACCACCAAGAGTACAGCCCTCTTTTAGGTTTGGTGGATGGATGGAAATCTGCTGGTTTTTCTTTTTAAGTACAGATTGGATTTCCTGCAGAGTAATCCCGGCTTCAGCAGTAGCGATTAGATCATCGCTTCCATGCTCGATAATTTTATCCAGCCTTGATGTGCTTAAAACCAGCTCAAGTTTGTTTGGGGTATTTCCCGTGCTTATCTTGCTGCCGTTACCGTATGGGGTTATAGACAGTTTATGTGTAGAGCAGATTTTTATTATTTCAGATATTTCCAGCTCAGAGCCCGGATATATCACGGCTTTTGGGGTCTTTAGATCAACTCTGTAGCTGCTAAGAGCCTGTTCTCCAGTGGACAGATATTTAGCTCCTACTACGTTTTCGATGTCTTTAAGTGCTTTATCCATTATTATCTGTCTGGGATCAGTACATTTCAGCTGTACCATTTTCGTGCAGCTCATGGGGGGTAAATTTTTTCATGCCGGGTTCAACGCAAGTTCTTGGTGTGGGAAATACCTTTCCCGGATTGCACAGGTTTTTATGGTCAAACGTGCACCTTATCATATTCATGGTATCAAGGTCGTCTTCGGAAAACATCTTGTCCATAAATCTTTTCTTATCAAATCCAACTCCATGCTCTCCTGTTATACTTCCCCCGGCGTTTACACAAATTTCGAGTATGTCTCCTGCTATGAGCTCGGCTTTTTCCAACTCACCTTCTATTCTTGTATCATACAATATTAATGGGTGCAGGTTTCCATCTCCTGCGTGGAATACATTAGCAACTCTAATCCCATATTTTTTACTTAGCTCTTCTATTTCTGCAAGCACACTGGCAAGCTTGCTTCTTGGTATAACGCCGTCCTGTACGTAATACTCAGGGCTCATCCTGCCCATAGCGGCAAAGGCGCTCTTTCTACCCTTCCAAAAGAGGTCTCGTTCTGCCATATCTTTTGCAATCTTTATTATCTCTGCGTTATTTTCCTTAAGTACTTCTATAACTAGCGGAGTCTGTGCCTCCACTTCTGCTGTAGGGCCGTCAAGCTCAATTATCAGCACCCCTGCAGCATCCACTGGATAGCCTGAATTTACTACACTCTCTACAGCTCTTATGCTGATGTTGTCCATTATTTCCATGCCGCCCGGAATGATGCCTTTTGATATGATGCCCGATACCGATGCGCCTGCCTCGGCAATATTTCCAAATGATGCAAACATGGTCTTTATTGTCTGTGGTTTTCTGATTATTTTTAAAGTAATTTTGGTGGCTATACCAAGCAGCCCTTCAGAACCAACAAATAGGCCGAGTAAATCATAGCCCGGTGCGTCTAATGTCTTTCCGCCAAGCTCTACTACTTCTCCTGTAGGCAGTACGACTTCAAGTCCAAGCACATGATTTGAGGTAACTCCGTATTTAAGGCAGTGAACGCCGCCTGAGTTTTCGGCTACATTACCACCAATACTGCACACTACCTGACTGGATGGGTCGGGGGCATAGTAGTATCCCCACTGTTCTACGGCTTTTGTAACCTGTACGTTCATGACGCCCGGTTCTACCACAACACGCTGATTTTCTATATCAACATCTATGATGTTGTTCATCCTTGTAAGGGAAATAACAATTCCTTCGTCTACAGGCAGCGCGCCGCCTGATAGACCTGTGCCGGAGCCCCTTGGTACAAATGGAACATCATTTTCATAGCACAGTTTTATAACCTCCGACACTTCACCTGTGGTTGCCGGAAGTACCACACAGAATGGTTTTACTCTGTAACCCGTAAGCCCGTCGCATTCAAATGCTACTAATTCTGAATGCTCAGAGATCGTATAATCCTTCCCACATATCCCCTCTATTTCGGAAATAATCTTTTCCTTATCCATCACAAAAGATCATATTATAAAGTAGTGAAAATTCAATATTTTATTCTGGTTCCAAATCACAATAATAAAACCTGTTATCTCTAAAAACTATATCACCTTTGTTAAAATTGATATTTTTATTAAATAGTGGATCATCATATACAAAAGTGTGGAACTCTCCGTTTTCTCCGCAAGGGTCTGCAGATGCGGGAAGGTCGTTTAAAAATTCATTTTTATATTCTCTTCCCACAAAACTTTTATCAATCTGCTGTGAATCTACACATGTTGTAACAGCCTTAAAGCCAAGCTCAATGAATTTTTTTGCAAGAACTTTGGAATCTTTTTTCCATATTGGATAGATACCCATCATATCTATAGTGGATAATAGGTTATCCCTGTACATTTTAACGTCCTCCAAAAAATATATCCCCGAATACTATTTCATTTATTCCCTTATTCCTAAATTTAATCAGAACATTTTTCAAAGCCTTTTCATACTGCTCATTTGTAGAGTTCTTTAGGATAGCAACCTTTTGCATTGTGATACCTATTGATTCTGCTTGCTGTTGCAAAAGCTCATTTCTTACCCCGTGAATACTGATACTGTCATAATTTTCCGTGACAGTTGTTAATAGGGCCTCTACTTTATAATCGGAGGCTTTTAGAATTTCATAAAGCGCTAATGTGCTGTCCTTACCACCACTCCATGAAACTATTATAGGTATTGGCATCTAATAATATTATAGGTACAAAAATGTCGGTATTGTAATATACTTGATAAATATATGTGCAAATTTTTATTTCGTAAATCAAGCCAAGTAAGGCGAAAACCAAAAGGTAAGAACAGGCTTCCTGTGGATGATAAGAAGCTTAATATGGGAAATACGTATTCCTGTGCGCCGAAGTATTATTATGATATAGAGTTTACATGTATAGACTGCGGAGTGGAGCAAAACTGGACTGCGAAGCAGCAGAAGTGGTGGTATGAGAAGGCGGGTGGTTATTTTTTTGCAACGGCGGTCAGGTGTAGAGAGTGCAGGAAAAATAAGAGAATTAGATCAGAAGAGTCGAGAAGAGCATATTTTGAAAGTATGAAGAAAAAAAGAGAAAGCAGGGATAAGTAATAATGGAAGAGTTTGATCCTATAAGACATATAGAAAATTCAGGACTTGCGCTTGATAACGGGGAGTGGCCTAATTTTCATGATGCAGAGGTGCATAACCTGAACATCTGGCGAGGGGATGTGCGCCCGGAGGATAATGTATGGATTGGGCCTCGAATTGATGTATCATTTGAACTTTGCGCACTGCAAAATCCTTATGTCGTTTATATGAGATTTCATGACTGTGAATCAATTAAACTCGAAGAATTCAACCATCAAAATGCGGTATATGATCTTAAGTTTTCATTCGAAGACAGGGGAACTTTAAAAGACTGTACCCCTATGACTCCATATATTTGTGTAGAATTTGAACAGGCATTCGGTATGGCTCTGTCATTTAAATGTTTTCGTATAGAAGTGCTGGATAGAAAGAATATAAGCGATATAGAACTTCAGCAATGTTAAATAAAATGGACGAAATAGATCTATTATCCGAGAAAATTGAACGGGAGGCACTGGTTAGTTTACACCAATGCTGCCCTTCAGATGCACGAAAAGAGATTGGTCTTGATTTAGTCGAAGTAGAGGACTGTATTGCGGCCTGCGCAACTAATGATCCAAGCATACTCCTAAACCGTGCCTTAGGGCTTGGAACTCAAAGACAGACAACAGCAGAATCGGTTAGGAAAGTTGCCGATGTATATTCAACAAAGGGCATTACTAATTACTTTATGCATATATATGAGGATTCGCTTACCGAGGGAGCTAGAAAGTTATTAAGCGGACCTGACTTTGTACAAAAAAGAGGCTGGATGAAGTTTAGGTCTGATAGCCCTAAACCTATAGAAGCAAAGTCTGATCTCAGGGTGGAACTTGTCGGCAAAGATAAATCCCGAGACTTCGGAATGATTGTAAGCAGGGCATTTGGGATGCTGGATATTTCAATACCGCTTATGGCAGGGCTTGCAAATGATGACAGGTGGAAGCTGTTTGTGACCTATGAAGGGGACAATCCTGCCGGGGCCGGGTCGTTTTTATATTTGAAAACATGGGTTGGTTTGAGTGGGGTGCCACGCTACCGGAGTTTCGCAGGAGAGGAAGCCAGGCTTCTATCATGTCTGCAAGGCTCAGGCTTTCAGAGGAGCTTGGATGTAAACATATATTTACTGAAACTGGAGAAGCTGTAGAAGGTGACCCACAGCATTCTTATAAAAATATTTTAAAGGCGGGGTTTAAAGAGTCCATTTTGAGGCAGAACTATGCTCCCTCTAATTAAAGATTTTTATATCATTTATGGATTTCCAGTTAAAAATACTTACAATAACAATTTAATTATAAGATCATAAACAAATTTATAAAGGATATTAAGAATGCAAAAATTTATGCTTGTCTTTTATGTTTTGGTCACTTTAATCATTATTAGCTGTAATGATGATAACGACAATTCAGTTGACTCAATCGACACAAGTGTAGAGGGTCCAGTCGCAATTGTTACATTCACATCTGGAGATAAATGTCATTTCTATGACTGGCAGTTCATATATAACCATGAGTATCAAGAGCGTGGAGAAACCGAAGACGGTACGAAGTGGATGAGAACCAAACCCGTGAATACTAAGGAATATGACACTACTCTTAGGCTTAACAGAAGCGATATAGGTGAGGTTGAATTTACAAGCGATAATATATCAGAAATTACATATACTCTTGATTCTTCAGATAAAGCATCGGAAGCAACTATTCATACTAATGATGGCAGTGATCTAACTATCGATGCGCAAAATTCAGTTGTGCTTCCACAAAATTTCGGATACTTCTGGCCGGACAGAACTCGTCAGGAAATATCCACGGCAAGTATTGTTCTAACATCGGAAAATATCGAAGGTGATCCAGAATTAGGCTGCTCCTGGTTACAAATTGATAAATCTTATAGAAATATAGGCAAGCAGATAAAGGGAATAAAATTTCTAAACTAAATATCTCTTAATCATTCCAAATCATATAGAGTTTCATCTTTCCTTGGTTTGGAACTTCTTTTTTTTGCTCTTGTAGCTTTTTTAAAAAACTGCTCTTCACTTTTTAAAATATCACCCATCTCCTGCTCTATCTTGTCAGGATCTTCACCTTTTTCCAGTCTGCTAAGGGCTTCTTGCATACCTTCTCCCATCTCAAGTCCTGACATACTCGATAAGTCTTTCATAAGTTGTGTTGTCTGCCGTGGGTCAGGGTTATCGACATCAACACTTAATAAATTCTTTTCAATCAAAGACATTGCTTTTTGAACAGTAGCATCGTCTATATCGGGCATATCATTAGAAGATTCATCCTCATCACCGCTTTCTGAAATAGTGGCAAACCCCGACATCATTCTCTCAAGCTTGGGTCTTTTACATTTTGGACATTTAGGGATGGTTTCTGTATTTATAGTTCTTGAGAAAAACTGATAAACCGTGTTGCATTTCTTACAGTAAAATTCATATATTGGCACAGCTGACTCCTTCTTTGATAAATTTATAAATAATTCTTATGTTTGTTTTGATTATAATCTTGATTATTATATCTATAACATATCTCTTGGTTCAATAATAAAATTAAAAATTAATTAAATGAAATGTCCTGTTTGTAAAGTAGCATTAATAGTTGTAGAACGTCATAAAATTGAGCTAGATTACTGTATTTCATGTAAAGGATTTTGGTTTGATAGAGGAGAGCTCAATCTTCTGTCTGAGACACTGGGGCTTGATCTGATAAAAGAACTACAAACAACCCAGGTAAACGAATCTAGNNTAAACGAATCTAGTGAAAAACTTAGAGACTGTCCGCTTTGTGATAATAAAATGGATAAGATAAAACTCGGGCAAAATACCAATGTAGTTATAGATAAATGCCCACAGGGACAAGGTATGTGGTTTGATGGTGGAGAGCTTAGCAGAATCGCAAACCAGAATAAGGAGATAATAAATTCGGGGAATAAAGAAATGATTAATTTCCTGGGAGAATTTCTGGTACCAGGCTGAAAGAATAAGTTTTGACTTGAAAATCACAGAAAATGATTATATTAAAACTTAGGAGGTTAACATGAGCATATTAGTATTATTAGGAATTGTAGTAGTAGTCGGCGTTATTTTAATGACAATGTACAACGGGCTTGTACAGGCAAAAAACAGTGTTGAGAATGCATGGTCGCAGATAGATGTACAGCTAAAGCGCAGGCATGACCTTATTCCAAACCTGGTAGAAACAGTAAAGGGATACGTTAAGCACGAAAGAGAAACACTTGAAGCAGTAACAAAAGCAAGGCAGCAGGCTATAGATCTTTCAAACGCAAGTGTGGCAGACAGGGCAAAGATAGAAAATTTTCTCACACAAACCCTAAAATCTCTCTTTGCAGTCAGTGAAGCATATCCTGACTTAAAGGCCAATGAGAATTTTCTTAACCTTCAGGAAGAGATCACTACTACTGAAAACAGGGTTAGTTTTTCCAGGCAGGCATATAATGATGAAGTACTTAATTTAAACAATAAAGTTGAGATGTTTCCTACAAACATAATTGCAGGAATGTTTGGATTTACACAGGGAGAATATTTTGAAATTGATGACCTTGCTGAAAAAGAAGTGCCTAAGGTTCAGTTTTAGGATACTAACCAAATTTGATTAACTTTGTCTATTCAAAATTATTATTAATTTTGATAGAAAATAATTATAAGTTCAAATTTTGTCATAATAATGTATATATTCTATTACCTAAGTCATAAATACAACAAAAATATATTTGACAGCTTAATACTTATGCATTAACCTACTACGTAGGTATTATGTAAATAGATAAGTCTCCAGTTTATGTAATATTCAGGGGGGTAATATATGAAAAACCTAAGAAAGCAAGGTGGATACACATTAATAGAATTATTGGTCTCTGCCACTATTATAGGACTTTTACTAGCACTCGCAATACCTAATTTAATAAAAGCAAGGATCTCTGCAAATGAAGCAAATGCCAGAAAAGCTATGCAGGTTTTAAGAGATGCAGAGTTTATGTACTTTACTCAGGATTTAGATGGAGATGGAATTGAAAACTTTACATTGTTAATTGGAGATCTGGTTACTTCAAATTCGCTTCGTTGTCCGGTTGCACCGTGTCTTGAAGAAAATTCAACCATAGATGATACATTTCAAGGAGCAGTAGCTTTCGGAGCTACTGCAATATGTATTGATAACAAAGCAGGTTATTGTTTTCAATTTGCCAATGAACTTTTAACCTCTGATGCAAGTTTTGTTTTACAGGCTGATTTTGGATGGAAAGGTTCACCAGCATCAACTAATGTTTCGGGCAGAAAAGATTTTGCAATTTATTCAGATGGTTCAATAAGGTGTAGTACATCATTGGTATCTTGAAGAAGTCCAGGAGCGTTTGAGGCTAACAGGAATTCACTGGCTTGTGATGATTAAATTATCACTTCTTTTTTGCTTTTAACCAAAAGCCATAAAAAGAATATTCCACCTATGAAAGCAGTGACTATTCCAACAGGTATTTCAACTGGTGATATTATTATTCTTGATATTGTATCAGTAATTGTTAGAAACGATGCACCCAATAGAAATGAGCACGGGACAAGAACCCTGTTATCAACTCCAATTATCATTCTTAATATATGAGGAATGAAAAGTCCTACAAAACCAATTGGTCCTGTAACAGATATTACAGCTGCTGCAGCAAGTGATGTAGCAAAATAGATTTTCATCTCCATTTTTTTAATATTTACTCCAAGAGAAGTAGCTACATCATTTCCTAGGGAATATATATTCATGTCCTTTGTCATTGATATAAGCAATAGACATGCTGGTACAGCAAGCAAGGCTGTTTTCCATACCAGTGAAAATCCTATTATATCAAGGCTTCCCATTATCCACTTTAGAGTATGTAGTGATTCAGTGAATTTGGAAAAGAACTGTATAAATAAAATAAAAGCAGAAAATAAAAAATTCATAACTACTCCGGCTAAGAGCAATCTGCCCGTAGCTACAACACCGTTTACTTTTGAAACTGAGTAGACAAATAAAATAGTGAGTATGGAAAAGATAAAAGAAAAAACAGAAATGAGAGAAAAGCCTAAAATGCTGTATGCAAAACCAAGCTTGATAGCAATTAAAGCCCCCAGAGATGCACCTCCTGATACGCCAAGGGTAAATGGTGACGCAAGCGGGTTTCTGAACATTGCCTGAAGGGCAGCTCCGCATACAGCCAAAGTGCCGCCGGCTATGCTGGCAAGTAGTATTCGGGGAAGCCTGATACCGAAGAACACTTTTTTATCTATCTCAGTAAGTGAGTCAAAATTACTTAACAATCCAAGTTGAAATGTTCCCGATGAAATACTAATTAGTACAACTACTGTCCAAAGAGCTAGTAAAATCAAAATAGTAAGTATTAGTTTATTTCTTTGTGTAATTGAAGAATTCTGTATCATGAAAAATTATTTTTCTTTGAGTTTTAGTTCAATGTATTAGCCGTGATGAGCAGATTAGAATTATCCCTTAGTATTTTTACATCTGTATCATAAACTTCAGTGAGGTTGTGCTCGGTAAGCACGTCGGCAGATTTTCCTGAATATAAAACCTTTCCGTTTTTTAAGAGTATGGAAATACCAAGGGTGTTAATTATTGAGCTAATGTCATGGGTTGCTACTAAAATTGTTATACCATGTTCGTTACAAAGCTTTTTTATTATAGAAAATATCATAGATTTATGTTTTAAGTCTAAAAATGTGCCCGGCTCATCTAAAACCATCACCTGAGGCTGCTGAGCTATGGCTCTTGCGAGTGAAACCAGCTGTCTCTCGCCGCCTGATATATTGTTGATGCTTCGGTCTTGAAGATGAATAATACCTACTTGTTCCATCGCACTATTTGCTATCTCAAAATCACTGTCCCTTTCAAACTCATATCTTCCAATATAGGGAGATCTTCCCAGAAGAACTACCTCTTTTACAGTAAAAGGAAATCCAAAAGTGGTTTCCTGAGATACGTAGGCAATTTTTTTTGCAAGAGAAGTTCTGTCGATAGAATTAATATCAATGTTTTCATATAAAACATCACCGCTATTAGGATTTAGAATTCCACAGAGAACTTTTAACAACGTAGATTTGCCGGCTCCATTTGCACCGAGGATATATGTTATTTCTGCCCTATTTATAGATATTTCAATATTGTTAAGAACCGGATTTTTCATATATGAAAAATCAATATTTTTAGTTTTTATTATCTCATTCATAATCAGTGTACAAGTTGCGGGTGAATAATTTTTATAAGCTCTTTTAAACCAGCTATAATTCTTTGGCTTGGATGAAGAATAGCACTGCTCGATATAACACTTAATTTATCATTTTTAATAGCTCTTGATTCAGAAAGTGCTGACCATATTTGTTTAACTTCTTTTTCTTTATCGGTTTTATCATGGTTTATCTCAATTATTATGTCAGGATCTAAAGAAAAGATGGCCTCTTTTGAGATTTTTAATGCAGTCTTCTTCTTTTCAATTACATTTATTCCACCGCTTAAAGTAATAAGCTCATTAATATAGCTTGTATTACCAACTACATAAATGTCCTCGAGTGTGCCGGGGTTTCTACCTATCACACATAATACAGTTTTTGGCTTTTGTTTGTTTAATATTTTTTTTATTTCTGCAACTTCGGATTCAATCTGCTCTTTGATATCGATGGATTCGTCTTGCTTGCCCAGTGCTTTTCCTATCGTGATTATAGATTCATTTATATGTGCAATTGATGGATTACTATCTACACTCAGTGTACTGAGTCCAAGTGACCTCAGTTTGTCACCAAATATTTTGTCCTGATCAGTGAGCATGATAACGAGGTCAGGTTGCAGTTGTATAATTATTTCCAGATTTGGGTTAACCCAACCACCTACATTTTGAATATCTTTAACCTCCGGCGGAAAGTCTGAGTACATTGTCACACCAACTACCTTTTCCCAGGCATCCAGTGCGTAAATGATTTCCGTAATACTTGGAGAAAGTGATATCACACGATCGGGATATTTTGACTCAGAATATAGAAAGGTGGTCGGAATAAAAAGGAATACGAATAAGAAGCTAATAATAGGTCTAAAAATATGGTTCATCCTAACCTAAAAAGTCCTGCAGATATATATAGTTTCTATAGTTAATAAACGAATCGGCCGGAAAATCCGGGCCAAATAGTTCCGGGTGTAATATATGAGCCAGTATCTCGATTCCTGTTACTATCCTGGGCCCGGGCCTAGAAAAGTAAGAATTAGCATCTACAATGTATGCATGCCCTTTGCGTGTTGAAGGCAGTTTATGCCACTGATCAACTGAGAGTAATGAATCCATTTCATTGAGACTTTTATCGATGTCATACCCGCATGGCATTACTATTGTATATCTGGGAGTACTTTTAAGCACATCATCCCATGTAACCTTATAAGATGGTTCTCCTTTTTTCCCGAGGACGGGTGTACCCCCTGCAAGCTCTACCATCTCAGGTACCCAGTGACCTCCCACATAGGGTGGATCAAACCACTCGAGTGCAAACACTTTTGGACGTTCGTCTTCAATTTCGAGTTTTTGTTTTATCGTATCTAATCTCTTGCTAAGTTTGCCATGAAGTTCTTTAGCTTCATTTTCTTTATTAGTTGCATTACCTACAGTGATAAAAGAATCCAGTACTTCTCCCACTGTTTTAGGCTCAAGGCTTACTATTTCAGGCTTACTTCCAAGTGCCTTAGCTGCATCCACTACTTCATTTCCAGATACTGCACATACTTCGCAAAGACCCTGCGTGATAATCATATCCGGACTTGCTTCTTTTAATTTCTCTAACTCTATTATGTAGGTGCTTTTACCTTCTTCTTTATTCTTTGCTACCAGATCATCTATTTCTTTACTGTTTAATTCTTCTGGTTTTAAGAAGCTGCTAATTACCCGCAGTTTATTACTAACATCGCCTGGGTAATCACACTCATGTGTTATCCCCGTAAGGTTTTCACCAAGGCCAAGCTCAAAAACAATTTCTGTAGCGCTTGGAAGAAAAGAACATATTCTCATTAATAAGACCTCCGCATAAATTGTTTGCAGAGTCTAAATAATATAGTGATTATATTCAATTGTTTCATGATTAAGGTATAAAGAGTGAAGTATTAACAGAGCCCAGCTGTTCGCTAATACCGGTGATAAAAAACAGATCAGGATTCTGCCCGTTTTCTGTAATAGCCATCACCTGAGGGCCATCGAAAAAATCAGATGAAGGGTTGTCTCCTCTAAGCCCTACGGGAAATTCACCTAAAAATGGAAATGGGCTAATATCATCAATATTTGGATCAAACGCAAAAATACGGTCACTATTGAACATGCTTATAAATCCATACCCTTCAGAATTAAATTTGATATCTGAAGTTGAGTCGAGATCATCAACCCCTGTTATAACTATAGGATTATTTGCACCTCTTTGTAGTTCATTGGAATCCAAATCCAATTTGAATAATACGCCTGCAAGTTGACTTCCTATATAAGCGACGTCACCTTGAGGAGAAGCAGCAATAGCCTCAGGTGAGCAGACAAAAGGATTCAATTCACTAAGAGGAAAATCTACTGAGTCTTCAATCTCATCTGTATTAGTATCAATAATATCAATGCTTGATGGAGAGTTTGTATCGCATGTGAACAAGAAGGTCTCAAAATCAAAAAGCACATTGCCGCTGTTTACTACGTATACTTTATCATCTATTATGGTTATACCTTTTCCTGTGCCGCTTGTGCCCTCTCCGGAGGCTTCAATTATAGTTTCTATTTCGTTTGATTCTGTATCTATTACTGTGATAAATCCATTATCTATGGGAGCAAATGATTCATCGATATTTTGGTTGGCTACATAGAGCTTGTTATTTGCAATTACAACTCCTGCCGGATTTTTAAATGTATCTTCATCAACCAGTATAACTTCATCACAAGGACTAAAGTTGCCGTCCTGTTGTGATATTACAGCTTCACAGGAGTTATCTTCTATATTTACAATAGCCACGTTTTGTGCAATAAGATTTGTCACATAAGCATGTGTGTTATTTAAAAAAGCAATACCTACGGGGTCTGAGCCCAGAGGTAATACTATCGTGCTGGTTTGTACGGGTGGATTTTGTGTAACATCAAAAACCTGAATGTTATCAGAAAAGCCGTTTAGAACGTATGCTCTGTCATTAAATATCTCTATAGAAGTCGGTACACTTCCAAGCTGTGCGAGGTTTCTGTTTACAGCGCCACCCATTAATTTTATTCTTGTATCGAGTGGAACATCAATATCAACCTGACTCCCTATTATAATACCATTTCCATCTGAAGCTATCTCGAACTCATCAAACACAGAACCCGTGAGCGCTGCTATGAAGCCACCCCTGTTATTTGCCCTTACAACTCTTTCCTCTGAAGTATCCAGATTTGTGATTGATACAAATGCATTAGAATTAACTGCACCATCCAAGCCACCTACAACTACCGTTGTGTTGGGGTCGATGTTTTGGTTAAGTTTGTTATTGAGAATCATCACCGGGCCGTTATTAAGTGCAAAGAATTTGTCTGGATCAAATTCATCATCGGTCCCACCGCATGCTATAAAACAAACAGATGCTATTAGTGCTAAACACAAACATAAAATATTTTTCATAAATTTCTCCTTTAAAACCTGTATGAAGCCGTTACAAAAAATGATCTTCCCGGAAGTGGAAAATCGAATGCGTCTCGTACTTCTTTGTTATCAAATAGATTTTTTATTTCAAATGTTAAATCAAAATCTTTATATCCCGATTTGGCGCCTATGTCGTGAGTGAATCTGCTCTCGGTTCTTCTTGTATTGGGAAAAGCATTTAGCGGAATCTCGTCTACAAAATGTGATTCCCAAAATACAGAAGCGTATTTAAGGTCTGCATCAGCCCTTAAATCCCATTTATGTTTCGGTCTTCCGGGAAGCTGCGTGCCGTTATCGTCAAATGTCCCATCCAACAGTGTGTATGCTGTATAAAGCTCGAGAAAGTCTGTTGGTCTCACTCTCAGGCTTGTCTCAAGTCCCTGCTGGTCTACGTCACCCACGTTCCTGGGTTCTATTCTTTGTGCACTTACAAATATAAATAGAATAAGATCGTCAATATTGTTTTTGAAGTAGTTGATCTCAAAGGCAAATCTGGGGCGGTTTATTACAAGGCCAATATCAAAATCATAAGATGTTTCGCTTTCTAGATCGGGGTTACCTCCGATAAATCCCTGCTCGGGGAAGAAAAGCTCGCCGAAGTTCGGAGCGCGGAACGAACGGCCCAGATTTGCCTTAAGAGCTATCCAGTTAAATGGTGAAACCATGAGACCTAGCTTTGGAGAGACCTGGGCTTCTGTGTCATCTTCATCTGCAAAGGTCTTAAATACATCCAGTCTTACAAGTGGATGAAGAGTGATAAAGTTATAAAAAAGGCTGAATTCATCACCAAGGTAAGAGCTGAATGTGAGCCTTTCAGGATTGTTGAAATCGTCATCCTGTAGAACGTCTGCCTTAAGTTCAGTTGCAAAAGTAACTGTGTGCTCTCTTGGAGCAAACCAGGTTAATTTTGAATTGAAGCCAAATGAGTAGTTTTGGCTCAGTGTATCAATCGGAAGTCCAAGAACGGGCTCAGGGTTTTTGAACTCCAGTTCATCGAACCTGTTAAAAACTATCATCTCAAAATTAAGCTCTGGTATAAAGAGGCCATCTTTGGCAATTTTAAGTGAAGTCAGGTTTCTAATGTCCTGCTGATTCGAGTTTGGTTCCTGAAACTCTCCCAACCCCGGGATGCCCTTGTCGTCATAATAGAAGTCGTTAAAAAGGCTGAAGTTCCAGTCGTTTATATCAAAATCAACTTTTGCAAAGAAACTTTCTGACAGGAATTCGTTATTTATTCTTTTTACATCGAAGCCGTTTATCGATTCAAACTCGAAGTCTCCCTCGCTTTGGGCATGGGTATAAGAGAAGAAATATCCAAGATCGCCTATGCTCCCCGCACCTGTTAAATTAGCCTTAAAAGTCTCGAATGATCCATATGTGGCTGATGCAACAAAATAACTTTCGCCGGTTTTTCTCGGTATGAGATTTACTACTCCCCCAATTGCATCAGAGCCTGCAAGAGCAGAGCCGCCGCCTCTTATGACTTCAATTGATTCAATATAATCAATAGGAATAGTAGAAAGGTCTATCCCGCCTCCGATGGGGCTTGAAAGTCTCACCCCATCCAGCAGCACTACGACCTGGTCATTTGACGAGCCTCTTATGGACAAGGTTTTTAACTGGCCAAGCCCGCCAAAATCTCTTACTACAACCCCGGGACTTAAATTTAGTAGTTCAGTAGCTGTATTGAATTCTCCAAGGTAAGAATCGAGATCAATAACCGTTGAAAATGCCGAAGGATAATCCAGAGGCGGCCGTAGATAAGTATCCTCTACAATCACAGGCTCTAACTGCTGGCTTGTATCCTGAGCGCGCACCAATCCTGTCTGAATTAATAGTATTAGTAATATTATGAAAAACTTCATTTGCCGTTCCATCTCTTGAGGAAAAGACGGAACAACATGTAACTCTTTAAAATCATTTACTGTTCTCCCCTCGAAGAATAAGTAATATTTTTTTGTTTCCTGGCAGGTCTTCTGGCTTTCAGATTAATTCTTTACGCCTTCCCGGAGGGTCTGCCTCCAGTGGCACAGTGCAAAGAACTTTCACTGATTACAGCAGCGGGGCTGCGCCGGCCTTTCACCGGACTTCCCTTTTAATACAAGTGTAACCCGAAAACTTATTTAATTGTTAAAGATCAAAAACGCTAACTTTTAGACAATATACCTTCAGTACAAAAAAAGCAAGCAGAAATTTTTTTACTTCTCAGTTTTTAATATAAGGCTCTTTATCAGAATTTCTTGATAGTATCAATCCAGAAAAAATGATAGTTGCAAAAAATGCTGGAATTAAAAATAATAGATCTAATCTAATGTTATAAAACTTTGAAGTTTGAAAATGATAGTATCCATATAAAGCAATTTCTAAAGGTAATAGATATGGTACCACTTTAAACAAAAGCTCTCGTATATATCCTTTTTTAATCTGCGGATCGAAGTAATATACAATTTTCAGGATTAATATCATAAAAAGAATTCCGAACACTAATGTCCTAAGAGATTCATGAATACGTGAAACTTTGTTTGCTAATACTATTTCTTTATTTTCTAAACTATATGGAACGTAATGTTTAATATAAAAAGTTGGCTCATGAACATTTGTAGACTTTACTCCATAAACAATTACCTTGTTCCCTTCAAAATTTAATATTTCTTGTTTATCTTTATAGTAACTACTTGATCCCCAATAACCTTTAATATAATCTTTTTTTTTATTATTAAATGTTGTTGTTATATCTATTTTTCCTCGAATTACTTCTACAAGATTCAATCTAGCACTAGGAGTGTTAGTTTTCTCATCATTCAACTTAATATTATCAACAACAACTGTATAAATATCGTAACGAGGATGCTGAGGAACGTATTTGTCATCGATCTTCCTTATTTTTTCAGTAGATTCTGACGTGTTTATGAATGGTAAATAGAAAAAGATTAATATTATTATGTATCGCATGTTCAAATTAGATTATAACATTAAAAGTGTCATATTAATCAGAAGTTTTGATTATGAATGAAATCAGGATAAATCAATTTGTATAGCTTAAGGAATTTTGATGAGATAAACCTGTGTGAAACTGCTGAAATTTGGTATATATCATTTATATGGTAGTATAGTAGCCTCATAATGGAAATCGAAATACCAGCAGATTCAGACAGGCTTGATCAGGATCAGGAATTTATACTGCTTGACCGGGGTGAAAAGAGATCAAAAATCAAGCTCCATGATTACCAGACCATTTTTTCCATTCCCGGATTGTATGAAAAAATAGTCTATGAAATTCTGCAATGTAATTCCCCTAAAATAATCACAAAGCTTCTTGAAGAAGAAATATCGAAAGAATCAGAAAACATTTCTAATTTAACAGTTTTAGATATGGGAGCCGGTAACGGCATTGTTGCAGAAGAACTAATTAACATAGGAGTAGATGAGGTAATCGGAGTCGATATAATCGATGAAGCCAAAGATGCTGCATTTAGGGACAGACCAGATGTTTATACAGACTATATTGTTGATGACCTGGCTGTACCAGATGAAGCCACTAACAGGATTTTAGAAGATAAAAATATTGACTGTGTTACTTGTGTCGCCGCAATAGGCTACGGCGATATTCCGCCCAGGACGCTTGCCAATGCAATTAACTACACAGACGAAAAGGGGTNNAGGTGTTTGTGAACTTTATGAAGAATTGATTCAAAAAGAAGTAGTCGATATAAAAATGAAAAAGAACTATATGCACAGAAAATCCATAGCGGGTAAAAAATTACAGTACGATGCAATAATCGCCAAAAAAAATACTGATATCCCTCAGCAGATTTTAAACAATCTGTAGAAATCCTTCCTTATTATGTTTCTGTTGCCTTATTTAAGGCAAACTAACTCTTTGAACGCTACATTAATATAAATAATATATTGTCTTAGATAGGTAAATTGAACTTAATGATTTATTAATTAATTAAATCAGGTTAAATGTNNAAGGTTAAATGTAGTCCAATGAGCTCAGGAATTGAGAGTATTGATCTAATTAAAGATAAGACACAGGGGATTGTTGCAGATTGTAAGACCAGTCTCAAGGACTGTGACTATATTGACGTTCGAGTAGGGGCGCATCATATAAAGTCTGCTACAGCCGAGAGGGGGGTGGCAAAGAACAGCAGTGATGAGACTGATCTGTCTCTTGGCATAAGGGTTATAGCCGGTGACAAGATGCTTGCTTCGGGATTTTCGGGAAGGTTTTTAGGCCCGGGTGATTTTGGTAAAATTGATTCAATCCTAAAAGAGTCCATAGAAAAAGCCCATAGCAGGGCGCTTATTAATTCCGCTTATAAGAATGATATAAAGTCGTCTCTTGGCGACTTAGGCGGTTCAATCAGATCTACTGACCTGGGCAATATTGAAATATACGAGGATGTTATAAAAGTTCCTTTTGAGCAAAATCCTCAGGATACGTCGCTTCATAAGATAGTCAGCGAAGCGGTTTTAATATCCAAAGATATAGAGCAGCAGTACTCAAAAGACGGATACAACGTCGTATCTCTTTCAACAGAAATAATACGCGAGCTTTTTGTCTCTACTGAGGGCACATTTATAGATCAGACCTTCCCGCTTACAGAAGGCTTTGTCTATGTGCTCGTTGGTGATGAATACAACTATGACCAGCTGGGAGCGCAGGGCGGCTGGGAGGTGCTGGAAGGTAAAAATGTATTCAGAAAGGATATAAAACAGTATGCTACATACCTGACTGCTGAAACTATAGAAACCTCCAAGGCAGATATTATAGAGGTTCCGGACAAAGAAGTAGTAGTCGTTACTGACCCGCACTATAATGCACTTGTCGTTCATGAAATAGTAGGCCATCCCGTTGAAGCCGACAGGGCGCTTAAGATGGAGACAGCCTATGCAGGCAGAAGCTGGCTTCTTACAAACCTTGAGGAAAATCAGATTGGAAAGCAGATTGCCTCGCCTCTTGTAACTGCTTATTCAGATTCTAATGTAAACGGCTATGGCCATTACGGCTATGATTCTGAGGGAGTAAAAGGTAAGAGGGTAACTCATATAGAAAAAGGAATTTTCAGGGGGTTTCTAAACAGCAGAGAGAGTGCTGCGATTCTAGGCGAAGAGCCAAACGGTGCCATGCAGACATCCGGTTCGCAGTATATACCCGTAGTAAGAATGACAAACACGGTGTTTGACGGAGGGAGTTCCGATCCGGAAGAAATAATAAAGGAAGTGGACGACGGATACTATCTACAGGGACATCATACTCCTTCTATAGGAGAGTCGAGAGAAAACTTCAGTATTTCTGCAAGAAGAGTATCAAAGATTGAAAAGGGAGAGATAGTAAAAACATACAGGAGCGGCGGCATAACTTCTGATTCAAAGAAGTATCTCATGAGCATAGATGCTGTGGGAAATGATTTCGTCTTATACCCGATGCCAAACTGCGGTAAAGGTCAGCCTA
>JABAHS010000562.1_pt6 | contig 34842 bp, 34 predicted proteins | sample 7062111 | NCBI WGS metagenome assembly JABAHS01 (sample SAMN14534600, study PRJNA622989) | marine sediment metagenome | biome: marine biome [ENVO:00000428]; feature: marine pelagic biome [ENVO:01000023]; material: deep marine sediment [ENVO:00002113]; isolation source: pool of 4 deep marine... | reverse complement strand
TCTCGAGGCCGTCGCGGCATTTTTCCGCGGTGTTGACGTCCTTCGGTGGTCCCGGGCACGCGCCCATCAACGCGGCCATCCCGGCGATGGCTGCGACGCGCGCCAATGTTGCGAAAGCGGGCATACCGACACTCCTGGTTCCTTAATGTCTTCTGCGCTATGGAAAACGCGCCGGGCGCTTTTCCACGAAGGCGCTGACGCCCTCCGCGAACTCGGCTCCCTTGACGCCGGCGAGGAAGCTGTCCCTCTCCGCCGCGAGCTGCGATTCGAGCCCTGTTGCCAGGGATGCATTCAGCAAAGCCTTGGTGCGCGTCAGCGCGGCAACCGGACCGGCCGCGAGACGCGCCGCCAGCTCTGATGTGAGTTTAGTCAGTTCTGCCGTGGGCACCACCCAGTTGATCAATCCGTAGTCCCGTGCCTGCGCCGGGGTGATGCGATCGCCGAGCAGCGCAAGCTCCATGGCGCGCTTGAGTCCGACCATGCGCGGCAGTGTCCAGGTGCTGCCGCCATCCGGCGAGGTGCCGATGCGGCAGTAAGCAAGGCTGAAAACCGAATCCTCGGCGGCGATCGCCAGATCGCAAGCCGCCACCAGGCTCATGCCGAATCCGGCGCTTGCGCCGCGAACGCTGGCCACCACCGGCTTCGGCATGCTGTGGATATTGAGGACCGCAGCATGCACGGCCTCGATCTCGGCGCCGATGCGCTTATCGACATCCTGAGGGGTGTTACTGATGAGGCTGTGAAAGTGGCGCACGTCGCCGCCGGCCATGAAATGATCCCCCGCACCCTGGATGACCACGCATCGGACCGCCGCGTCCGCGGCGAGCGCGGCGGTCGCATCCCGCAGGCCGTCGGCCATCTCCGGGTTCAGCGCGTTCAGCACTTCGGGACGATCAAGGGTAATGGTTGCAACGCCATTGTGGATGGCCGTGGAAATATGCTCGGACATGTTTGATTCCTCCGAAGACCTCCGGCGGATGCTTTCAGAACGCTTCGTCTTCGAAGTCCGCGATCGATGATCCACCGGCTACGATGCAGGCATAGAGCGAGGCGGTCTGCGGCAGCACCCGCTGCATGTAGAAACGGGCCGTCGCCAGCTTGCCACGATAGAACTTGTTTTTGCTCTCGCTTGCGAGCGCGATGCGGGCCATGCGCGCCCACATGAAAGCCATTGCGACGAGGGCGAACAGGCGAAGATACTCGCTCGCAGCGGCGCCGGCCTCGTTGGGATCCCGCGTGCCGTTCTCCGCGATCCATCTCGTCGCCTTCTGAAGCAGCGCGAAAGCCTCCGAGAGCGGCGCCACGAACTCCGTCAGGTCCCCGTTGTCGCTGTTGTCGGCGATGAACGCCGCCACCGGCTGGAAAAATCGGCGCAGGTATCGGCCCGCGTGTGCAGGCAGCTTGCGGCCCACCAGGTCCATGGCCTGGACGCCGTTAGCCCCCTCGTAGATTTGACAGACTCGCGCGTCGCGCACGAGCTGCTCCATGCCGTGCTCCCGGATGTAGCCGTGCCCGCCGTAGATCTGCACGCCCAGATTGGCGGCCTCGCTCCCCATATCCGTGCAGTAGGCCTTCAGAATCGGGGTGAGCAGCGACACCAGGTCGTGCGCGTCGTCGCGCGCCTGTGCGTCGGGATTGCGCTGCGCGTGCACGTAGCGCGCGGCGACCCAGGTCGAAAGCGCGCGCGCGCCCTCAATCTGCGAGCGCATGCCGAGCAGCATGCGTCGCACGTCGGGATGCACGAGAATCGAGTCCGCAGCCTGCTCGGGCGAGCGGGGACCGTCGAGCGCCCTGCCCTGGCGGCGCTCGCGCGCGTAGGCGACCGCGCCCTGATAGGCGGCCTCCGCGATGCCGATGCCGTGCAGGGCCACTGCCAGGCGCGCGCCGTTCATCATCGTGAACATCACCCGCATGCCCTGGTGCAGTCCACCGACGAGAAAGCCTTGCGCGTCGTCGAAGTTGAGCGTGCAGGTGGCCGAGGCGTTGAGACCCATCTTGTGCTCGATGTTGCCGCAGGTGATGCCGTTTCGCGGGCCGAGCGTGCCGTCGGCGTTGATTGTGAACTTCGGCACCAGGAAAACACTCAAGCCCCCGGTGCCCGGCGGCGCGTCCGGCGTGCGCGCCAGCACCAGGTGCAGGATGTTCTCGGTGAGGTCGTGCTCGCCCGCTGAGATGAAGCACTTCGCCCCGTTCAACGCGAAGACGTCATCCCCGCGCGGCGTCGCGTGGGTGCGGATGAGCCCGAGATCGGTGCCGCACTGCGGCTCGGTGAGGCACATGGTGCCGCTCCAGCGTCCCTCGACCAGGGGCGGCAGCCAGGCGTTCCTCTGCGCCTCGCTGGCGTAGCGTCGGATGAGCCGGTAGGCGCCGTGGCTCAGACCCGGGTAGATGGCGAAGGACAGATTCGAGGCGCACAGCATCTCGTTGACCAGCGCATCCATGGTCTCGGGGAGCCCCTGGCCGCCGTAGTCGTTGTCGGCGGCGAGCCCGGTCCAACCGCCGGCGGCGAATTCGCGGTAGGCGTCCTTGAATCCGTCCGGCGTGCGCACGACGCCGTTCTCGAACAGGCAACCCTGCTCGTCGCCGCTGCGATTCAACGGCTGCAGGACGCTCGCGCAGAAGCGCGCGGCCTCCTCGAGCACGGCATCGAGCACGTCGGCACTGAATTCCTCGTTACCCGGCAACGACTGCAGCCGCTCGTCGGCGAGCAGCTCGTGCACGACGAAGCGCATGTCTTCCAGCGGCGCGGTATAAGCGGGCATTCAGTTTCGCAACGGCTTGCCGGTCTCGAGCATGTGCTCGACGCGGGCGAGCGTCTGTGGACGCTTCACCAGCGACATGAAGGCGCGGCGCTCGGCGTCGAGCAGGGCGTGCTCGTCGACGGTCTCGGTGATGTCGGTGTCGCCCCCCGAAAGCACGTCGGCGAGCGCGCCGGCGATGACGGCGTCGTAGTCGCTGGCCTTGCCCAGGCGCCGGAAACCGCCGACCGCCATCTCGAGGGCCACCTTGGCGGTGGCACCGGGCAGAGCGGGCTGCGGCGCCTGCGCCGGCGCGTAGTCGTCGGCGAGCGCGAGCACGCGCGCCTTGGCGCTCGCCAGCACCCGATCCCGGTTCATGACGATGCCGTCGTCCTGGCGCAGAAACCGCAGCCGGCGCGCATGCGCCGCGGATGTCGACACCATGGCCATGCTGATGGTCTCGAAAGCCTTGCTGATAGCCGGCATCGGGCCGCCCGGGCGGCGGCTGTCCTGCCACCAGCGCAGCAGCAGCTCTTTGCAGCCGCCCCAGCCGGGGATGAGGCCCACGCCGACCTCCACCAGCCCCATGTAGGTCTCGGCGTGGGCCTCGACGGCGTCGCAGTGCAGCAGCACCTCGCAACCACCGCCGAGCGCCATCCCGGAAGGTGCGCCGACCACCGGGAAGGGCGCGTGCTTGAGCGCCATGTAGGCCTGCTGACCGGCCCGAACGGTGGACTCGATGTCGTTCCAGGCGGCCGTGTTGGCGGCGAAGATCATGAGGCCGAGGTTCGCGCCGACGGAGAAGTTCGTGCCCTCGTTATAGATCACGAGGCCCTTGTAACCGCTCGCAACGATGGCGAGCGCCTTGCCGATCATTTCCAGGATGTCGGTATCGATGGCGTTCATCTTCGAGTGAAACTCGAGACAGACGACGCCGTCGCCGACGTCCCAGAGGCTCGCCGAGCCGTTTGTCGCCAGCGGCTGCGCGCGCAGCTTGACATCGGCGAGCAGCTCGACGCCTGCGGGGCGCGTGACGTCGTGGTAGGCGCCGTCGGTGCCGAAGTGCTGACGGCGCCCGTCGGCGATGCGGTAGAAGCTGCCCTCACCGACCTTCTCGAGCAGCTCCGGCACCGGCTCGCCTTGTTCGCGCAGTCTCCCGGTGAACCACGCCGCACCGAGGGCATCGATGAGCTCGAACGGTCCCTGGGTCCAGTTGTAGCCGAGCTTCATGGCCTCGTCGACGGCGACGATGTCATCGGCGATCTCCGGCACCAGGCTCGCCGCGTAACAGAGCGTCTTCGCCATGATCCGCCAGGCGTAGGCCCCGCCCTTGTCGGGATGCTCCATGAGCGCGCGCACGCCGCCGCTTTTCGCGGCGTCCACGCTCGCGAGCGCCGCCTTGCCGGCGTCGCGATACTCGCCGCTCGCGAGATCGATGGCCTGCTTGACGCGCTTGCCGCCGTCACGCTGCAGGCGATAGAAGCCGCCCTTGCCTTTACGGCCGGTGTAGCCGTCGGCGATCATCTTCTGGACGAGATCCGGCACCTCGAAGTACTCGCGCATGGCGTCGTCGGCACCGAGCAGGCTGTCCATGCTCACCATGATGTGCGGCATGAGATCGATACCGACCAGATCGAGGAGCCCGAACACGCCCGTTTTCGGAATGCCCAGCGGCCGGCCGGCTACCGCGTCGGCCTCCTCCACCGTGAGTCCCTGGCGCATGGCCTCGAGCGCTGCGCACTGCAGCCAGTACACGCCGATGCGGTTGCCGATGAAGCCCGGCGTGTCCTTGCACACCACCACGCCTTTACCGAGCGCCCGGTCGCAGAAATCGCGCACCTCGGCGGTGGCGTCCTCACGGGTCGTCGGTCCGGCAACGAGCTCCAGCAAGCGCATGTAGCGCGGCGGATTGAAAAAATGCGTGATCAGAAAATCGCGCCGGAAGCTCTCGGGCATCTCCTCGAGCAGGCTCGCGAGAGGAATGGTCGAGGTATTCGAAGAGACGATGGAGCCCTGCTTTCGCACCGCATCGACTTTCTTGTACAGATCGCGCTTCACGTCGAGACGCTCGATGACCGCCTCGATGATCCAGTCCGCCCTCGGCCACGATGTCGAGAAGAAGCACCTCGTGTCCGGCGTTGGCCACCTGGGCGGCGATACCCGATCCCATGACTCCGGCGCCGAGCACCGCGACCTTGTGGATGCTCACGATACCGATTCCAGAACCGTGGCAATGCCCTGGCCGCCGCCGATGCACTGTGTCGCCAGCGCGTAACGCTTGCCTTCGCGTTTGAGCAGCGACGCCGCCTTACCGGTGATGCGCGCGCCGGTGGCGCCGAGAGGATGGCCGATGGCAATGGCGCCACCGTCGATGTTGACCTTGTCGTGGTCGAGCCCGAGCTCGCGCATGCAGGCGATGGCCTGCACGGCGAACGCCTCGTTGAGCTCGATGACGTCGATGTCGCCGAGATCGACGCCGGCGCGCTCGATGGCCTTGCGCGTCGCGACGACGGGGCCGATGCCCATGATCTCCGGTGCGCAGCCGCCGACCGCGATGCTCCTCACCCTGGCGAGCGGCTCCAGTCCGTTCGCCGCCGCGTAGTCCTCGCTGCACACGAGCACCGCGGCAGCCCCGTCGGTCAGCGGCGACGAGGTGCCGGCGGTCACGCTGCCCTTGTCGAGAAACGCGGGGTTCAGCCCCGCGAGCCCCTGCTCGTCCGTATCCGCACGGATACAGCCGTCTTCGGTGACGGCGACGCCCTCGTGCGAGATGGGCACGATCTCGTCGCGCAACCGGCCTTCGCTTCGAGCCGCGGCCGCCCTCCTCTGGCTCACGACGGCGAACGCTTCCTGCTCTTCGCGCGTGATCTGATATTTCTCGGCGAGGTTTTCCGCCGTCTCGCCCATGGACATGTAGGCTGCGGGGAAAGACGCGTACAAGGCGGGATTCGGCATCGGATTGAATCCCGCCATCGGCACCCGGGACATGGATTCCACGCCCGCGCACACGAACGCCTCGCCGGCATTCAGCTGAATTGCACCCGCCGCGATGTGAATCGACTGCATCGAGGAGCCGCAGAAACGATTGACCGTCATGCCGGCAACCGAGATCGGCAGGACCTCGGAGAGAAAGTCGATGATGCGGCCGACGTTGTAACCCTGCTCACCTTCCGGAAAAGCGCAGCCGCAGATCAGGTCTTCGATATCCTCGCCCTTGACACCGGTGCGCTCGATCAACGCCTTGACCACGCGCCCGGCCAGGTCATCGGGGCGCACCTTGCTCATCTCCCCCTTCATTGCAAACGTGAACGGTGAACGCGCGTAACCGGCGATAACGACATTCTTCATGGGCACAAACTCCAGAAATCCGTGAGTCTCAAAATCCGCAACCAGGTTAAGTAATTGTTAGACCATTACTGACCTTGGTGACACCGCACTTAATTCCTCATGGCAGCGCGCAGGTTCGAAAAATGATCCTGAAACCGCGAAAACCGCATCCCCGGAAATCACGGGGGCGCCGCACTCGGGAAATGTCAACGAAATCTTCCTTGGCGTTGCTTTTACGAGTCAACCTGCAGCAGTCCCTGGCCTCGCTCCGCATATCCTCGATGCTCTGATGACGCACATCCGCGCCATGCACATGGAGAAAGTATTGCAGTTTCTCGACAGCGCGTCGCGCTGCCCTGACTACAGGGAGACCTTGCGCCACTGCTCCTCGAGGCGTTTCGCCGAAATCCTGTACGCGGTACCGAGCTCCTGGGCGAACAGCGAGATGCGGTACTCCTCGAGCATCCAGCGGTAACGGGCGAGCTCGGCATCGCGGTGGCCGCGACTGGCGTGCTCGGACGCGCGCACCGCGAATCGATCCCAGAGCGGCATCACCTCGGCGAGCTTGCGCCCATCGCCCGCGCCCCCCCGGCACAGCTTGTCGAGGCGCACGCGCAGCCCGGCCAGATAGCGCGGGTAGGCCGCGAGCGCGTCGTCGGGAACCAGGCGTACGAACCCCCTGAACACGAGATGGGCCATCTGCCTGTCGATGTCGTCGAGACTCGCGCCCGGCAGGGCCGATCCCTGCTCCCGACGCAACGCCACCAGGGAGCGATGCTCTTCGAGAATGCCAAGGATCTGTGCGGCGAGCGACGCCATGACCGCGGGCAGCAGTGCGTCCGCTTCGGCGGCAGCGGCCTGGAAGGCTGCCTCGTCCCGGATGGCTCCGGCATCGGCCATGGCCCGTTCGATAGCGCGATCCACGATCGTCCCCGCGAGCCCGTCGGGCGCCGCCCGATCGGCCTGCAGATAGCCCGGCGGCGCGGGCAACACGCTGTGCATGAGCTCCATCGCAGCCAGATTCGGCAATTCGTGCAGCATCCGGCGCGTCGTGCGGGTGATCCGCTGAGCGTACAAACGCCGCACACCGGCCGCGTGCGCCTCGGCGGCCGCTTCGGCACTTGGAAAAAGATCCAATGCGACCGACTCGCCGCGGTCCGCCAGCGCCGGATAGCCCCGCAGCAAACGGCCATCCACGTGCGTCTCGACGAGAGTCGGCAGATCATCGACGACCCAGCCGCGCAGCCCCTCGCGCGGGTAGCCGGAACGCGCCGCTGGTGGCGGTGCCGGCGGCTGCGCCGCAAGCCGCGCCTGCAGACGCGGCAGGTCCCGGCTCTGATCGAGGCAGCGCCCGTCGGCGTCGATGACGCGGAAATTCATCAGCAGATGCGGCGCGAGCTTGCTCTCGAGCCGCGCGCGCTGCCAGGCATCTGCGGGCACGTCGACGCCACGCCGGGCGCGCAGAAACGCGCGCAGCGCATTGGCGAGCGAGCCGCTCCCGCGCGCACCTTCGGCCATGAAGTCGCGCGCGCAGTCGTTGAGCGGCAACAGCTCCCGTCGACTCGTTTTCGGCAGCAGCCTCAGCATCGCGAGCACCTTCTCCTCGAGCAGGCCGGGCACCAGCCACTCGCACGGCTCGACCCTGAGACGCGGCAGCAGCTCCAAGGGTATCTCGAGCGTCACGCCGTCGTCCTGTCGACCCGGGTCGAAGCGGTAGACCAGGGCAAGGCGCTGCTGCTCGAACTCGAGCGTGTCGGGAAAATCGTGACCGGCGCTCTCCGGCAGCCGGCCGCGCATGAGCTGCTCGGCATCCATCAGCAGGTGCTCGGGATCCTCGCGCTCGGCGCGCCGTCGCCACGCCTCGAAGCTCTTGCTGTCGCAGACATCCTCCGGGATCAGGCTCATATAAAAGGCGTATACGTCGTCATCCGCCACCAGAACGTCCGGGCGCCTCAGCTTGTGCTCGTAACGACGCAGGCCGTCGACAACCTCGGCGTTTTTTTTCAGAAACCCGGCCGGTGACGCGAGGGTGCGATCCATGATGGCCGATTGAACGAAAATCGCGTGGGCGTCCGCTCGGCTCACCGGCGCGAGGCGCACGCGGCGCCGCGGCGTCACCGTGAGACCGTGAAGGCTGGTCTGTTCGTAGACCATGACCTCTCCGCGCCGCGGGTCCCAGTGGGCGTCGAAGTACGCGCGACGCAGCAGATCCCCCGCGGCGCGCTCGATCCACTCGGTACGAATGCGCGCCACCTGATGCGCATACAGACGACTGGTTTCCACGAGCTCGGCGGCCATCACCCAGCGCGCCTCGCGCCGGGCCTGGCCGGACTGGGAAGAGAGGTGAAAAACGGTGTCGTGGAGCCCGTCGTAGGCGCCATCGGCATTGCGCATGCCGATATTGCGCAGCAGCCCCGTGAGCAGCGCCCGGTGGATACGCGAGTAGCTCGTCTCGTGGCGGCGCGGGCGCAGCCCCATGTCCCGCACGATCTCCTTGAGCTGACGATGCACCTCCTGCCACTCGCGCAACCTGGGAAGGCTCAGGAAGCGCTTTCGGCAGAAAGCTTTCGAGGCGCCCGCGCCAAGGCCGCGGGTTTGCTCGTGGACGTAGTCCCAGAGACTCAAGAGCCCCATGAAATCCGAGCGATCGTCCTGATAGCGTTGATGCGCCAGCGCCGCCGCGGCTTCCGCATCCGGCGGCCGCTCGCGCGGATCGGCGACGCTCAGGGCGCTTGCGATGACCAGCACCTGGGCGAGACAGTCGAACTCCTCGGCGGCGAGTATCATGCGGCCGATCGGAGGGTCCACCGGAAGGCGCGCCAGTCGGCGACCGATGGCCGTCAGCGCGTCGGCGGCGTCGATGGCGCCGAGCTCGCGCAAAAGCCGGTAGCCGTCGTTGACGCGGCGCCGGTCGGGCGCATCCAGAAAGGGGAAGGCTTCCAGATCATGGATGCCGAGTGCCCGCATGGATAGCAGCACCGCGGCCAGATTGGTGCGTCGGATTTCCGGCTCGGTGAACTCGGGCCGCCCCAGGTAGTCCTCCTCGCTGTACAACCGCACACACACCCCCGGCGCCGTACGCCCGCAACGCCCCATGCGCTGATCCGCGGATGCCCGGGAAATCGGCTCGACGGGCAGGCGCTGCACGCTGCCGCGCCTTCCGAAGCGGCTGATGCGCGCGAGCCCGGGGTCGATTACGTAGCGTATGTCCGGGACCGTGATCGAGGTCTCGGCGACATTGGTCGCGAGCACCATGCGGCGTTTGCCGCGGGGCTCGAACAGGCGCTGCTGCTGAGCAAGCGGCAGGCGCGCGTAGACAGGCAGGATCTCGCACGACTCGCCGAGACGACGGCGCAGTGTCTGCAGCAGCTCGCGAATATCGCGTTCGCCGGGGAGGAACACGAGCACGTCCCCCGGACCTTCGTCGCACAGCTGCTCGACGGTCGCGACGATGTGGTCGTGCAGATCGAGCTCGGCGCCGGCGGTGGCCTCCACAGGCTGATAGCGCAGCTCCACCGGATAGCCCCTTCCCGAGACCTCGATGACGGGCGCACCTTCGAAGAACTCGGAAAAGCGCGCGGTATCGATGGTGGCCGAGCTGATGACGAGCTTCAGATCGGTGCGCCGCGCAAGCAAGCGCTTCAGATAGCCGAGGAGAAAATCGATATTGAGGCTGCGTTCGTGGGCCTCGTCGATGATGATGGTGTCGTAGGCGGCGAGATCGCGGTCCGCCTGGATCTCGGCGAGCAGCATGCCGTCGGTGAGCACCTTGAGATAGCACGCCTTGCCAACCCGCTGGTCGAAGCGAAGCTTGTAGCCGACCTTGTCGCCGAGAGAGGTCCCCAGCTCGACGGCGATGCGCGCGGCGGTGCTGCGCGCCGCCACACGGCGCGGCTGGGTGTGGCCGATGAGTCCCGCGGCACCGCGCCCGATGGAGAGACAGATCTTGGGGATCTGGGTGGTTTTGCCCGAGCCGGTCTCACCGCAGACGATGACCACCGGGTTGGCGCGGATGGCGTCGGCGATCGCCTCGACCTGCGCGCTGATCGGCAGTGCCGGCGGATAGTCCGGCTTGGGCAGGCTGCGCTGGCGCTCGCTGCGGCGCCGCTCGGACTGCTCGATCTCCGCGCGCAGCCCGGCGAGCCCTGCGGGTCGATCGTCAGGCCGCGCGGCGCCTTTCTCCAGACGACGCAGGCGGCGCATGAAGCGCCCCTGATCGGCGAGCATGCACTGTTGGATTCGGGATTCGAGGCTGGCCATGGTGTTCGGCGGCAGGCCGGACGGCACGCGCGGGCCCCATTGCGGTTAATGAAAAAAAGCCACGCGCATCGGACACTTAGGCTCTTCCGTCGGCCCGCTTGGCGTGCTAGGGACGAACTTATACCATGCCTGCACGGCCTGTGGGAGGGTGTTGCGATGTGTGGTCGCTACGTGCTCAAAGCGGCGCTTCCCGACATCGCGCGCATGCTCGGCATGGACGTCGACCTTGCCCTCGAGCCAAGCTACAACATCAGCCCGACGACGTCCGTTCCTGCCTGCAGGATGCGCGAGCCAGGACACAAGGAGCTGCTGCTGCTGCGCTGGGGCCTGATCCCACACTGGGCCAAGCAGGCCGATGGCGGTTACCGCATGATCAACGCCCGCGCCGAGACCGTGGCCGAGAAGCCCGCCTTTCGAATCCCGTTCCGCAAGCGTCGCTGCCTGATCCCGGCGGACGGCTACTACGAATGGAAGCCCGTGGAGGGCCGCAAGCAGCCGTATTATTTCACCATGAAGGACGGCCATCCCTTCTGCTTCGCGGGCCTTTGGGATCGTTGGCAGCCCGCCGATGGGGAACCGGTCGAATCCTGCGCGATTATCACCACCGGCGCCAACGATCTGGGCGCCGGCGTTCACCCCCGCATGCCGGTCATCATCGCGGCGGACGCTTACGCGCGCTGGCTCGACCCCCGCCTGACGCAGGCCGAGGCTTTGCTGCCCCTGCTTGCGCCCTTCCCCGCCGACGCCATGACGGCCTATCCCGTGAGCACGCTCGTGAACAATGCGCGGGTCGACGAGCCGCGCTGCATCACCCCGCTCGCCGATCCGGCCTAGGCGCAATCCGCGCTCTCGTAAGGTTGTCACAGGGTTGATGTATTACTGGACCGCGGAGGTGCCAGACCACGGCTGATTCGCCGCTCGTCGTCTGTCTGATGGCCGGCTAGGCGCCTTTACCGATTTTCGCCCACGAATCTCTGAGCGTTACGGTGCGGTTGAGCACCGGCGTACCCGCACGGCTGTCGGCGCTGTCGACGCAGAAGTAACCGAGCCGCTCGAACTGAAACGGCGTGCCCGGCGCGGCGTCGACGACGCTCGGCTCGATGTGTGCCGCGTCCAGGGTCTCGAGGGAGTGCGGGTTGATGTGGGCGACAAAATCCTGGGCGTCCGGGCTCGGCACGTTGAAGAGCCGGTCGTAGAGCCGCACCTCGGCACGGATAGCGTGGGGCGCGGACACCCAGTGAATCGTTCCCTTGACCTTGCGCCCGTCGGGCGCGCCGCCGCCGCGGGTTTCCGGATCGTAGGTGCAGTGCACCTCCACCACCTCACCGTCCGCGTCCTTGACGACGTCGACGCAGGTGACGAAGTAGGCGTAGCGCAGGCGCACCTCGCGTCCGGGCGCAAGCCGGAAGAATTTCTTCGGCGGATCTTCCATGAAATCGTCGCGCTCGATGTAGAGCTCCCGCGAGAACGGCAGCGAGCGCGTACCCATTTCCGGATTCTGCGGGTGATTGGCGGCCTCGAGCGCCTCCTCCTGCCCCTGCGGATAGTTGACGATCACCATACGCAGCGGACGCAGCACGCCCATCACGCGCGCGGCCTTGGCATCGAGCTCCTCGCGCACGCAGTTCTCGAGCAATGCCACATCGATGACGTTGTCTTTCTTGGTAATCCCGACGCGCTCGCACATATCGCGAATTGCGGCCGGCGGAAAGCCGCGCCGACGCATACCCACCAGCGTCGGCATGCGCGGATCGTCCCAGCCGTTCACGTGGCCGTCATCCACCAGCTGCTTGAGACGCCGCTTGCTCATCACCGTGTAGCTCAGATTCAGGCGCGAGAACTCGATCTGGCGCGGCCGGCTCGGCACGTCCAGATTGTCCAGAAACCAGTCGTAGAGCGGGCGATGATCCTCGAACTCGAGAGAGCACAACGAGTGGGTGACGTGCTCAATGGCGTCGGACTGACCCTGGGTAAAGTCGTACATGGGATAGATGCACCATGCGTCGCCGGTCATCTGGTGAGACGCATGCAGAATGCGGTACATGACCGGGTCGCGCATGTTCATGTTCGGCGCCGCCATGTCGATCTTCGCGCGCAGCACGTGGCTGCCGTCGGCAAACTCGCCGGCGCGCATGCGCGCGAACAGATCCAGGTTCTCCTCGACGCTGCGGTTTCGGTAAGGGCTCTCCCGCCCGGGCTCGGTGAGCGTGCCCCGGTACTCGCGGATCTCGTCGGCGCTCAGGCTGTCCACGTAGGCCTTGCCGGCGCGCGTGAGATCCACCGCCCATGCGTAGAGCTGCTCGAAATAGTCCGAGGCGTGACGCAGATGCTCGCCCCAGTCGTAGCCGAGCCAGCGGATGTCCTCCTTGATGGATTGCACGTACTCCATGCTCTCCTTGACCGGGTTGGTGTCGTCGAAGCGCAGGTTGCAGTGGCCGCCGTAATCTTCGGCGATGCCGAAGTTGAGGCAGATGGCCTTGGCGTGGCCGATGTGCAGATACCCGTTGGGCTCGGGCGGAAAGCGCGTCACCACGCGTCCATCGTTTTTACCGCTGCGCAGGTCCTCGTCGATGATCTGGCGGATGAAGTTAGTGGGCGTTGCGGCTTCGGTCATCGTCGCATGTGTCCGTGTGCTGGTGACGCAATCGTATCGGCAAGCCTCAACTTTTGCTCCTCATGCGGCGCACTCTTTCCAGGAGCGCCGCCGTGGATCCATCGTGGCTGCCGACACCGCCGCCGGCAAGCTCGGCAACGATGCCCTGCGCGAGCTCCTTTCCGAGCTCGACACCCCACTGATCGAACGCATTGACCCCCCAGCAGACGCTCTGCACGAACAGGCGGTGCTCGTAAAGGGCCACCAGAGCGCCCAGAGTGCGCGGCGTGAGCCGCTCGTATAACAATGTGCTGCTCGGCTGGTTGCCCGCGAACACGCAGTGCGGCAGGCGCGCCTTGAGTGCCGGCCCGCCGAGCCCCTGGCCCTCGAGACGCGCACGGGTCTCGGCGGCCTCGCGTCCGCCCATGAGCGCCTCGGCCTGGGCCAGGGCGTTGGCGAGCAGGGTGTCGTCGTGGCCCGGGCTGGCGTGCGCGCCGCGCGCGGCGACCAGGAAATCGCAGGGCACCAGCTCGCTGCCCTGGTGCAGGAGCTGGAAGAAGCTGTGCTGGGCGTCGTTTCCGGACGCGCCCCAGACCACCGGGCACGTGGCGATGCCGAGGGCGTCGCCGTCGCGCGCGACGCTTTTCCCCGCGCTCTCCATCTCCAGCTGCTGGAGATAGGCGGGCAAGGCGCGCAGCGGGTAGTCGTAGGGCAGCACGGCGCGGGTGGCGGCGGCGAAGAAGTTCCGGTACCAGACGCCCAGCAGCCCGAGCACCACCGGCATGTTCTGCTCCAGAGGTGTCTCGTGGAAATGCCGGTCCATGGCGTGGGCACCTGCCAGCAGCTCTTCGAAGGCATCCATGCCCGCCGCCACGGCCACCGGCAGCGCCATGGCCGAGGTAAGCGAGTAACGCCCGCCGACCCAGTCCCATACCGGCAGAATATCCTCGGCCGCGACGCCGAAGGCGCGCGCGGCATCGTCGTTCGCCGTCACCGCGATGAATTGCCCGGCGATGGCGTCGCGTCCGCTGCCGGCGCGCAGCCACTGCGCGGCGCTCGCCGCATTGAGCATGGTCTCCGCGGTGGAGAAGGTCTTGGAGGCGACGATGAACAGCGTGGTCTCGGCATCCAGGCCCTGGAGCGCGCCGGCCAGGTTGGCCGCGTCGACGCTGGAGACGAATCGCACCGCCGGTCGGCCCGCCTCGCGGGCTGCCAGCGCCTGAACCGCCATTTCCATACCCAGATGCGAGCCGCCGATACCGATGTGCAGCACGCTCGTGATCGGTTTTCCCGAGTGGCCCAGGCGCGTCCCGGCGCGCAATGCATCGCTGATTTCCCGCATGCGCCGGCGCGCCGCCAGCACCTGCGGCATGACGTCGCGATCCGCGTGCGGAAACGGCGCGTCGCCGGGGTGGCGCAGGGCCACGTGCAGAGCCGCCCGCCCCTCGCTGGTGTTGATGGCGTCGCCCGCATACATGCGCTCGCGCCAGGCCTCGACGTCCGCCTGCCGTGCGAGCTCGAAGAGCAGCTCCATGGTCTGCGCGGTGATGCGGTTTTTCGAGTAATCGAGAAACAGATCGCACGCCTCGAGTGAGAAGCGCCGGGCGCGCTCGGCGTCGTCGGCAAACAGGCGGCGCATGTGCAGGGACGCGATGCGGCTGTGGTGGGACAGCAGGGCCTGCCATGCCGGCAGGTGATTCGGCGCACGGGTGGTCACGACGGTGTTGCTGCTCTGCGATTGCGGCGACCGCTAGCCTACTGGCTGGCGACCATACACTGAACCGCCCGCTGGCCGCCATCGGCGCGCCCGCGGCGTGTTGGTCAACGCCTCGCGAGCGGGTATACTTCGCCGCACCCGTGGACACGGTGGGTCCATGCGGTGGGGGGCAATCTCCAGTTCGGGCGCATGACGCCGACGCGAAGGGCAAGGGGCGACGATCGCCGCGCCCCTCCGGCAGCCCCTCGGGGTGAGATCAGCACAGCACGACCGAAGGAGCACCATGAAGACGAGACGTCTGCTCTTGAGCGCAATGTCGGCAGCCATCGCCGTGGGCCTGGCGGCGAGCACGGAGGTTCGCGCCGGAGGAGATGCCAAGGCCGGCGAGGTGAAGGCCATCCCGTGCATGGGCTGCCATGCCATCCCCGGCTACAGCAACGTCTACCCCACGTATCACGTGCCCCGGGTCGGCGGTCAGCAGGCCGACTACATCGTCGCGGCGCTCAAGGCGTACCGCTCCGGTGAGCGCAGCCACCGCACCATGCAGGCCCAGGCATCCAGCCTCAGCGACCAGGACATGGCGGATATCGCCGCCTATTTCGCGGCAAAGCCCGAGTAGACAGCGGGCACGCGTCCGCATCAGACACGGAGATCACCATCGACATGCGCACATTGCTCATCGCCACCGTCACCGCGCTGGCTCTCGTGCAGCCGACCGCGCAGGCCGCCGGCGACGCGCAAGCCGGCAAGGCAAAGTCTGCGTCCTGCGCGGCCTGCCACGGCCCCGAAGGCAAGCGCCCGACCACGCCCGCCTTTCCAATCCTCGCCGGACAGTACGCGGACTACCTGGTTCGGGCGCTGGAGGACTACAAGACCGGCAAACGCAAGAATCCCATCATGGCTGGACTCGCCGCGGGCCTGAGCGCCCAGGATCGGGAGGACCTCGCCGCCTTCTATGCGAGCCAGGAAAGCGACCTTTACACCGTCGAGTACTCCAAAGAGCTGCAATAGCAGCAGCCCGTCGGCGCGCGGCGGCCGGCGCCTGCCGGCCCGAAAAGAATGCTTCGGTCACCCGCCGCCACCGAAACCGACGCCGGCAGCGGATGCCGAACCAACGCCCACACACCGGACCGGCGGCGCACGCCGTTGTTTCACCGCGCACCCGGCGCGCATGGGCGCCCAGGGGGCCCTGGCCCGGCGCTACCAAGGGGCCCCAGGCGAACCGACCTGTTTCCTGAGACCGGGCCGAGGGAGCAACTATTCCCCCTCCGGACCTGGTTCACACATTCCCACGCATTATCCCGGGCGGCGAAATAAACCCTTGGACTCGGCGGTCTATTGGCTGTAGGAGTCACGGGATGCCGGATGCGCGCATGCACAACGCCCAGGCCCGCTTCGAAAGACTGGTCAACGCCGTTTCCTCCGACCTGTACCGATACGCGCTGATGCTGTGTCGCAACAGGGCCATGGCCGAGGATCTGGTGCAGGAGACATTCATGCGCGCATGGCGTTTCCTCGACAGCCTGCGCGACGAGAGCAAGGCCAAGAGCTGGCTCATGACGACGCTCAGACGCGAGTTCGCCCGTCAGTTCGAGCGCTACCAGCCGGTATTCGAGGACGTGGAGCTCGATCAGATCCGCGGCGATCAGGGTATCAACCCCGAGGTGTGGGCCGTGCGCCGCGGTCTGATGCAGCTGCCGACAAAGTACCGGGAAGTCCTCGTGCTGCAGGTCATCGGTGGCTACAGCGGCGCGGAGATGGCGAAGATGCTGGACCTTCCGACAGCGACGGTGAATACGCGCCTGTTCCGGGCCCGCCAGCGGCTTCGAGAGATTCTCGAGGGCGACGCGCACAGCGACAGCGCAAACGAGAGAGGCCGGGTATGAACTGCATGGAATTTCGTCGAATGCTGCTCACCGATCCGCGCTCCTCGGAGCCGGCTTTCATCGAGCACCGCAGCCATTGCCCGGAGTGCGCGGAAGCGGTGGCGCGCAGCGCGCGCTTCGAGCGCCGGCTGGCCGAGGCCGTGAACGTCGAGGTGCCGGAGAATCTGGCATCCCGGATTCTGCTCAAGCAGTCGTTCGAGCCGCAGCCGCGGCCGGCCTGGTGGCGCTCCGCACGCCTGCTGGCGCTCGCGGCCAGCCTGTTGCTCATGGTGGGGGTGGCCGCCCTCGGCTGGCAGTCCTATCGTGCGCAGCAGCAGCTCGCCGACGAGTTCGTGGCGCTCGTCAACGGCGCACCCTATGCGCTCAGCGCCACCCGCGCGGTCAGTGGCAGCGAAATCTCCGCGACCCTCGAGCCAACCGGACTCGATCTCGCCGGCACCATCGGCGACGTGACCTTCGCCGGGCGCTGCATTATTCGCGACAAGCTCTCCGGTCACCTGGTGGTCAAGGGCGACACCGCTCCGGTGACCGTGTTCCTGATGACCGACCGGCTGGTGGAGAATCGCACGAGGATTCGCACTGCGCAGTACAGCGGCATCGTGCTGCCCCAGGGCAGTGGCACCATCGCTATCGTGAGCGCGCCCGGCGAGATGCTCGATGATGTCGAGGCGCGTGTGCGCGCGGCGCTGCGATTCCGATCGACCCGGGATGCGTGAGACCTGTCGCCCTCAGGCGGCGACGTCCGGATTCAGGCTGTAGATCCCCGTGAGCGTCGCCGTTTCGAGCACGTGCCCTTCCATGGCCGCGAGCACATCCTTCGCAGTGAATTCGCCGCCAACGGGACAGCGCTCGAAATCCAGGGCGTAGAGCGTGAAATGATAACGGTGCGCGATGACATCGTTCCAGGGCGGACACGGGCCGTCGTAGCCGAAGTAGTTGCCCGCCATGGCCTCGTCGCCGGCGAACCAGCGCGTGTAGTCGTTGATGCCCTGGCGCGTGCCGCGGGCGCTCGCCGGTCCCGATTTTCCCCCCTGGGTGACACCGTCGGAGAACTCGCCCTCCTGGATGCCGACGACATCGGCGGGAATGTCCACCAGCACCCAATGGTAGAAATCCGCGCGCTTTCGCCGCGCCGTGATGCGCTTGCCTTCGGTGTTGACGCCGTCGGGCTTCGCCGGTGCGTCCGGGTCGTGACAGATGAGCACCAGAGACTTGGTGCCCTCGGGCACATCGCTCCACGACAGGTGAGGATTGAGATTGCTCCCGAGGCATGCGTGCTGGTCGGGATCCGCCGCGCAAAACGCGCAACGTTCCGGTATCGGCTGCTCGTGGGAAAAGCTGTCGCTGGTCAGCTTCATGGTGGTCGTCGCTTCCCCCTGCCGGTCACGAGGCAAACGCTGCGCGTCGTGAAGTCGGCGCAAGCCTAGCACGACCTCCCGCGCCACTGGAAGCCGCGCCAAACTTCATGTCAGTTTGCAATAAACCCTATAACTTTATAATCCGTATGAAATTTTTCGAACCTCATGTAATTTCTCATGCGCCGCGTTCACCGAGCCGCTCGCGCAGCGACTCGACCTGCGCGCGGGCGCCGTGATCGTGCGGATGAATGGCGAGCACGGCTTCGAATGCGTCCAGCGCCCCGGCATCGTCGCCGCGGCGCAGAAATATCAACCCCATGCCGGAGATGGCGCCAAAGTGCCTCGGCTCGAGGGCGAGGGTTCGGCGGATGTCCTCCACCGAGGACACGTCGTCCTCGTTCAGATAGTAAGCGGTGGCGCGCTTGTTCCAGCCCTCGGCGAAACCCGGCGCCCGCTCGGTGATGCGGGTGAAGATGCTGATGGCTTCGTCGAGCCGCCGGTCGCTCATCGCGAGTATCCCCTCTTCCATGAGGGCGTCGATGTCCTCGCGGCCGCTGTTGAGCCAGATCCGCCAGATTGCCTGCTCGGCCGCCACCGCCGCCCCTCGGTCGGCGGTGCTCTGCAGCAGTGCGAACAGGTCGTCGAGGCGCGCGTCGCTCTGATCGGCGCGCGTAACGGCAGCTGCCAGCGCGAGCAGCACAACGCCACTCAGGGCGGCCAACCGCCAACGCTTTGTCGCCATCGCCCCCTACTCCTTCGCAGCCCCCTTCGCCACCCGCATCATGGCGTGGTACTCCTCCATCACCACCAGAACGGCCGCCTCGTGATCGCAGGCCGGACAGGTCGCATCGAGCATCACGCCGAGCGCTTCGGGGTCGTCGTAGTTTTCGTCCTTGCGATGCACGAACTCCAGCAGGCCCTGGAATCCACACTCCTCACAGCTGCTCCAGGATTGGTAACGCTCGACTCTTTTCGTCACCACACTGCTCCAATCACCGCCAGGAAAGGTTACCGCAACGGCCTTTTGACGAAAACAAGCGGTTGTTGTCAAATTCGGCCCGGCAGTGCTTTACTTTGCCGGCCACGGACGAAGACGGTAGGAAACCACCATGTTTAATTCCTCGCGCGCCGAATCGGTCCCGGGTTTCAGGACCCTGGCGGTGATCGTGATGCTCGCCGTGATCGGCGCGTTCGTGCCCCCTGCGCACGCCGCGGGCAGCTGCGAAGGAAGCAGCCACGAGGATGCGCTGCGGCTCGTGCGCGAGACCACCGACGCCCTGTTCGCGGCGGTCGACGCCTACGATGGCGTGATTGCCGACAACCCCGCCGACGCCCGGGCGCTGGTCGATCGGTACATCACCCCGCACGTGGATCTCGAAGGATCCTCGAGGCTGGTTCTGGGCAAACACTGGAAACGGGCGACGCGCGAGCAGCAGCAGCGATTTCTCACCCAGTTCCACAGCTTGATGCTGCGCACCTACGCCACCGCAGTGACCTCCTACACGGGCATCAAGATCCAATACCTGCCCATGCGCGACGAGAGCCGCGAGAACTTCGCGACGGTGCGAACGCTCATTCCCCAGACCCAGGGCGAGGGCGTCGAGGTCCACTACCGCCTGCACTGCCGCAACAACACATGGAAAGTCTTTGACGTCAGCATCGCCGGTGTCAGCATGGTGACCACCTACCGCACCACGTTCTCCGCCGAGGTGAGAAAATCCGGGCTCGAGGGCCTCATCAAGGCGCTCGAGCAGAAAAACGACGAGATCGGCGCCTGAAAAAGAGCGCCCACCGCTGCCCGCCATCTCAGCGCATGGTGACCAGCTCCTCGGCGTTGGTCGGATGGATGGCGACGGTGTCGTCGAAATCGCGCTTGGTGGCGCCCATGCGGATGGCGACCGCGAAACCCTGAAGCATCTCGTCGGCGCCCAGGCCAAAGATGTGGCAGCCGACGATGCGCTCATCGGCGCCCACCGTGACGAGCTTCATGGCCGCTCTGGTCTTGTGGCGGGTGAACGCGTGGTACATGGGATTGAACTCGGTCCGGTAGACCTTCACGTCGTCACCGAAGCGCGCTCGGGCCTCGCTCTCGGTCATACCCACGGTGCCGATGGTGGGATGGGAGAAAACCACGCTGGGGATACAGTCGTAATCGAGCTTTCGATCCGTCATGCCACCGAACAGGCGATCGGCGAGACGCCGCCCAGCCGCGATAGCGACGGGCGTCAGCTCGTGGTGACCGGTGACGTCGCCGATGGCGAAGATACCGTCGACATTGGTGGCCTGGAACGCGTCAGTGGCGATATGGCCGTCGTCGCTGACGGCGACGCCCGCGGCCGCCGCGTCGAGCTCGCGCGTGCGCGCAGCGCGTCCGATGGCCCAGAGCACCACGTCGCAGCTCTCGATGNNTGCTCGACCTGGCTCTCGGTGCGCACCTCGATGCCGTCGGCCCGCATGGCGGCCGTCAGGTGCTCGGACAACATGTCGTCGAACTGCCGAAGCAGCCTCGCCTTGCGAACCAGCAGGGTGACCTCGGCGCCCAGCGCATGCAGCATGCCGCCGAGCTCGACCGCGATATAGCCGCTGCCGACCACCACCACCCGGCGCGGGCACTGCGCGAGCTCGAAGAAGCCGTCGGAGGTGATACCGAGCTCCGCACCGGGCAGATCGGGAACCAGGGGAACGCCACCGGTGGCGATCAATATCTTTTCGGCACTCAGGCGCTCGCCGTTGACTTCCACGGTCCGGGCGTCGACCAAGCGCCCCGTGCCGCGGATGTCGGCGATGCCGGCATCGACCAGGCGCTTGGCGTAGATGCCGTTGAGCCTTTTCACGTAGGCATCGCGTGAGTGCTTGAGCGCCGCCCAGTCGAGACCGCGGCGCTCGAGGTCGAAGCCGTAATCACGGGCGTCCTCGAGCATGTGCGCGATGGAGGCCGTGTACCACATGACCTTCTTGGGCACGCAGCCGACGTTGACACAGGTGCCGCCGAGGCGGTGATCCTCGAGCAGCGCGACCCGCGCGCCATGGGAACGCGCTCGCACCGCCGCGGCGATACCGCCGCTGCCGCCGCCAATGACGATCAGATCGTAGGTGGTGCTCATGACCAGAGCACCGGCTCAGGCAGTGAACTCCGGTCCGCTTCCCGGAGAAAGATTACCGCGTCTAGCATCGAACCCTCCTGCGCGCGAAGGCTCGATTCTACGCGCCGCCTCAGTTGACGGTCACTTCCTCTTCGTCGTCTTTGCCCCACCCCGGCAGATCGAAGGCATGCTCCGGCGTGTCCAGGGTGAGCGCGGTCTCGAGAATGCTGCGGCGGATGTAAGACCCTCTCGACGAGAGATCGATGACCGTGATGCGCTCCTGGCCCTCCCACTCGATGATGAGGTGCGCCCGGGAGATGTCGCTGAAATTCTGGTCAACGGGCACGTCGCTCTCCGGATGCCGCCCGACCATGTTGCGGCCCTCCTTGAGAAAGTAGGTCACCCCGTTCTGGTCGATGAGGCTCGGCGGATGCCCGCCGATGATGCGGAACAGGTGCCCGGCGAGCATGATGTCGAGCTTCTCGCCCTGGGCGATGGGGATCTCGAGGGACTCACCCATGGGCATGCGGCGGAAATCGCCGGTGAAGCGGCGCAGCCCGTCCTCGCTGAGCGGCCCGTCGGCAGGGTTGAAGCCGGTGTCCGGCGAGGCCATGGGCGGCGGATTGGGGTACTCGGTGAGCTCCTCGGCGTAAGCGTCCATCTCGTCCAATCCCTGCTTGCGGGCGTAGATGTAGTCGAGCAGACGCTTGCGAAAGCTGAGGTACTGCAGGTAGCGGATGAGGACCGTGCGCTTGTAGCCGTCGTAGCCGCCCTCGTGGGCGCGGATGGTCGAGAAAATGGCTCGCCAGTCGTGATCCCGGGAGATGGACTTCAGGTCCAGGTCACGCAGAAAGGCGTTGGTGCTGGCGGGATTCTCCATGGAATTGACCACCGCCTCGGCGATGCGCTTCAGCACCCGGGACACGTGCTCGGATTCGCGGCGCAGCTTGTAGATCGGCCAGCCGAGGAACTCGTGCAGGCGCTCCGCCGGCACCTTGGTGCGGAAAGCGAGCCGCGACTCGAACTCGCTCGGACCGTCCGCAATCATGCCCTCCCTGGTGACATCCGACACGGTCGTGGTGTCGGAGTGGGCATACGTCATCGCTGGCTTTCCTCGCGCAAGTTAATGTGAAGTGTAGCCTAGTCGCTGTAATCGTCTGTAAACGCACGCAACGAGGCTCACACGCGCCGGGGGCGGCGCATTCGGCGCGGTCTCTTTATCAATATCGACAAGCCGTCGGCATTGTTGACGCGGCCCGCCGGCGGCCCTGTGACCCGGGTCTCATAACCGGGCCCGGGCCGCACAGCCTCAGCGACGGCCGTCGTACCACAGGTAGCAGAGGCGTCGATCGCGGAAAAAGCGCCGCGGATGGCGCAGCATGCTCAGGAACAGAAGGCCTATTTCCCGATGGCTGTACAGCCGGCCCTTGCGCCCGGAAGTGAGCATCGGGTGACGATGCAGGATGCGCAGCGCGAGTCCCCGGGCGCCACCCCATCGTTTGATGCGGCGGCTGAAGTCCAGCTCCTCGGCGGCGAAGAATTCGGCGCTGAATCCACCGATGGCGTGAAACCCATCGCTGCGACAGAAAAGGAACGCGCCGGCGCTCCAGCGACACACGCGCGAGACGAGGTTCCACGCGTGCAGCGCCACGGCGATGCCGGGCGCCACGTCGTGCATGCGCATGGTGCAGCCGCCGGCCACCACCCGCGGGTCTTGCATGGCTTCCAGCAGATCGCGCATCAGCGCCGCGTCCGGCCAGGAATCGGCATCCAGAAACAACAGCCACGGGGCCCGCGCGCCCGCGGCGCCGGTGTTGCGGGCCCGTGCGATCTGCCGCTCCGGCTCGAAAACGACCCGGGCGCCGGCCTGCTTCGCCCGCTCGGCGGTCGCGTCGCTGGAAGCGTTGTCACAGACGATGATCTCGAAGGCGTCCCCGGTGAGCCCCGCCGCGCACAGGCTCGCCGCCGCGTTGGCGATGGTGTCGGCGATGAGCCTCTCCTCGTTGTAGGCCGGCATCACCACGGACAGCCGCAGGGCTTGTGGGTCAACGCTCAATGGACGGCTACCCGGGCGTCAGGGTACCCGGCTCGGGACCGGTAGCGATGGGGCGCTCTGGATCGCGGCACCATTCGCTCCACGACCCCACGTACAGACCGCCCGCCGGCAGACCTGCGTGGCAGGCCGCCAGCAGGTCGTGGCACGCGGTCACTCCGGAGCCGCAGTAGTACACCGCCTGCTCGGCCGGGGCGCCCGCCAGGGTCGCGGAAAAACGCTCGAGAAGCGCCGCCGGGGGCAGAAAACGCCCGTCGGCATCCAGGTTCTCACCGTAGTAATGATTGACCGCGCCCGGAATGTGCCCCGCGACCGGGTCCAGGGGCTCGTGCTCACCCCGGTAGCGGCGCGGATCGCGCGCATCGATGAGCCGGTGCGCGGCGCGCACGCGCTCCAGGGTCACCAGCCAGTCACGGCGGGGCTCGCCGCGGAAGGCGCCCGCCGGCCGGCGCTCGACGCCGCTGGCCGTGGGCAGCCCCGCCGCCGTCCAGGCCTTCCAGCCGCCGTCGAGAACCGCGACCGCATCGTGACCCATGTAGCGCAGCATCCACCAGATGCGCGCCGCGACGGCACCGTCGCGCTGGTCATAGGTCACCACCTGGATCCCTTCCTCGACGCCAAAGCGCGCGAACAGCCGCTTCATGGCCTGCGCCGAGGGAAGCGGATGACGCCCCGCATCGGTGAGCGGCGGCCCGCTCAGATCCTCGTCCAGGTGCGCGTACTGCGCACCGGGGATGTGCGCCTGCAGGTAAGCCCTGCGGCCCTCGTCCACGTCCATCAGATTGAAGCGCGCATCGATGACGAGCAGGCGCGGATCCTCGAGACGGCCGTGGACAGTGTCCACGTCGATGATGGTCTGAAACGGGCTGGCCATGGGACGACCTCGCTAGGCCGGAATGGAGCCGGCGCTGTTCATGGTATCGGTAAGGATGGGCGAATCGTCCAATGCCGGCCGGTCAAAAGCGGCTGAGCGGGCAGACGAGGAGATTTTTTCGTCACAAATCGTAAAAAAAGTGCGATCTGGCCCAACTTGTGTGACGGAATTCACAGAAACTGGCCCAATAGTCATTTACTCTTTAGTTACTTAGTTCCTGACAACTTCAGGCGTACCTGAAAACTCAGGCGCTCGGTGGCGACTCCCTCCTCCCCCCTTTCCGCCCCGAGCGATTTTTTTTGCCTGAAATCAGCCCTTGCTGTACCCATCGCGTAACCGTTAGGACGGTTTTCCCGCGCCGATACCGATGACGCGACCGGCCTGGGGCGGGCGCGGCAAGCCGGCGTGAGCGCCCATCAGCGCCGCCACCTGGCCCTGTACCGCGTCCGGCATCGGCGTCGAGCGCACGCTCGCCATGTCCATGTGCATGAGCATGATCTCGGTGGTCGCGCACAGGGTGTCATCGATTTCCCGGTAGAGCCGCTCGAAGTAGTGCAGGCGCTTGGCGTCCCAGTCGAGAAGCTGCGTGGTGACCCGGTAGGCCTCCCCCGCCTTGAGCTCGCGCTCATAGGTGATGTGGGATTCGAGCACGTAGGTAGAGTAGCCGGTGCGCGCACGATAGTCGGCGTCCATGCCCAGGTAATCGAGCAGCGCGTCGGTGCCCTGATCGAACACGAGCACGTAGTAGGCCACGTTCATGTGACCGTTGTAGTCGATCCACTCGGGCCGGATGCTGCCCCGGTGCAGACACAGCGGTGCGGCGGCGCTCATGGCGCCGCACCTTACAGGCTCGCCGCTGCGGGTCAAGAGAGCAGCGCACGGCATGCCCCAATCCGTGGCTTGCCCGCGCCCGCGCCGGTTGCGCGTGGCGGTCCTATCGGGTAGGTTTTTCGCGCTTTTACGCCGCCCGCCTCGAAAGAATCATCGATATTGGCGCAATCCCGAGCAGTGCCTGCGCAACACCCGGCCGACGCATCCATGCTGTCGGCGGCCGAGCTCGCCTGCTTTCGCGGCGATCGTCTGCTTTTTCAGGCGCTGAGCTTCGCCGTCAATGCCGGACAGGCGCTGCAGATACGCGGTCCCAACGGCTGCGGTAAGACCACGCTGCTGCGCATCCTCTGCGGCCTGACGCTGCCCGAGAGCGGCGAGATACGCTGGTGCGGCCGCGCGCTGCGCGCCGGCGACCCGGATTTCCTGCGCGAGCTGCGCTACGTCGGCCACAGCGACGGCGTCAAGCTGGTGCTCACGCCCCGGGAGAACCTGCGTATCGCCATGGCGCTGCACAGCGTCGTCGAGGAGGCGCAGCTGGAGAGCGCGCTCGAGCGCCTCGGCCTGGGGCAGTTCATGGACGTTCCCTGCCGAACCCTGTCGGCGGGACAGAGGCGCCGCGTGGCCCTGGCCCGGCTGACCCTGGGCAGCGGCCGCCTGTGGCTGCTGGACGAGCCCTTCACCGCCCTCGACCGAGACGCCAGTGACACGGTGCGTGCGCTCATCGAGACTCATCTGGCTGCCGGCGGCTGCGCGGTGCTCACCAGTCACCAGCCCATCGGCATCGACGCCGGCCGCAGCGCCAGCATCGAGCTGACCTCATGAACGGGCCGGGCGCCGGTTATGCCTTCGTGCGGCTGCTCGAGCGCGATCTGGTGCTGGCGGTGCGCAACCGCGGCGAGCTCGCGAATCCCCTGCTCTTCTACGTCATCGTCGCCACCCTGTTTCCCCTCGGCGTGACCTCGGATCCGAAAACCCTGGCAACCATGGCCGCGGGCGTGCTCTGGATCGCCGCGCTGCTGGCGACGCTGCTTTCGCTGGACAACCTGTTCCGCTCGGATTTCGACGACGGCACCCTCGAGCTCATGATGCTGAGCCCCTGTCCTACCACCCTGCTGGTGCTCGCCAAGGTGCTGGCCCACTGGCTGGTGACGGGCTTACCGCTGCTGGTTGCGACACCTCTTCTGGCGGTGCTGATGGCGGTGCCCGAGGCGGCCCGTTGGACCCTATGGCTCACGCTGCTGCTCGGCACGCCGGTGCTGAGTCTCGTCGGTGGCATCGGTGTGGCGCTGACGGTGGGGCTTCGCCGCGGCGGCGCGCTGCTCTCGCTGCTTGTGCTCCCGCTTTACGTTCCTGTGTTAATCTTCGGCGCCAACGCCGTGGGCGCTACGGCTGCCGGGCTGCCGGTTACCGGTCAGCTCCTGATGCTGTGCGCTTTCCTGGTGCTGGCCCTGAGCCTCGCACCCGTGGCCACGGCGGCAGCTCTACGCATCAGCATCGACTGAGGACGCGCTTCGACGCCCATGTGGACATTTCTGCACAAGCTCGGCTCGCCCCGGCATTTCTACCGCATCTCCGGGGGCATGCTGCCCTGGCTTGCCTGGACCACCGCGCTGCTGATGGCCGCGGGACTCTACGGCGGGCTGGTGCTGGCACCTCCGGACTACCAACAGGGCGAGAGCTACCGAATCATCTTCATCCACGTGCCGAGCGCATGGATGTCGCTGTTCGTGTACGTGATCATGGCCGCCGCCGGCGCCGTCGGTCTCGTCTGGCGCATCAAGCTCGCCGACGTGATGGCCGCCGCCAGCGCGCCACTCGGCGCGAGCTTCACGTTCCTGGCGCTTGTCACCGGGTCTCTTTGGGGCAAGCCCATGTGGGGCACGTACTGGGTCTGGGATGCCCGGCTCACCTCCGAGCTGGTGCTGCTGTTCCTGTACTTCGGCGTCATGGGCCTCCATGCGGCCATCGAGGACAAACGCACCGCCAGCCGCGCGGCGGCGGTGCTCGCCCTGGTGGGGGTGGTGAACATTCCGATCATTCACTATTCCGTGGAGTGGTGGAGCACCCTCCACCAGGGACCCACGGTGACCAAGTTCGACGCGCCCTCCATTCACCTGAGCATGCTCGTGCCGCTGCTACTCATGGCGCTGGCCTTCAAGCTCTACTACGTGACCGTTCTGCTGATGCGCGCGCGCAGCGAGGTGCTCGAGCGGGAGCGATCCAGCGCCTGGGTGCGCGAGCTGGCGCGGGGAACATAACCACTGTGGCGGCACTCTCAATGATCACATACGCAAACGGAGACTGATCCACGACATGGACGCATTGCGGGAATTCTTTCATATGGGCGGTTATGCCTTTTACGTCTGGAGCGCCTACGGCGTGGCTCTCGTGGTCCTGGTCGCCAATGTCGTGGTGCCGATGATGCGCGCCCGAGACCTGCGCGCGCGCCTGGCGCGCCAGGCACGCCTGGAGCGGAGTCCATGAGGGCGCGCCGACGTCAGCGCCTGATCTTCGTCGGCGTCGTCCTGGCCGGCGTCGCCGTCGCCACTGCGCTGGTGCTGATGGCCATCGGTGAGAACATGCTGTACTTCTACAGTCCTTCGCAGATCGCCGCGGGCGAAGCGCCGCGCGGCCACGACGTGCGCGTCGGCGGACTGGTGGTGGCAGGCAGCGTCGAGCGCAGCAGCGGCAGCCTCGACGTGCGCTTCGATCTCACCGACACCTCGGCGAATGTACGGGTCGCCTACTCCGGCATCCTTCCGGATCTTTTCCGCGAGGGTCAGGGCATCGTCGCCCTCGGGCGTATCGGCGACGACGGCGTGTTCCGGGCCCGCGAGGTGCTCGCCAAGCACGACGAGAACTACATGCCACCGGAGGTCGCGGAAGCGCTGGAGCTGGCAGCGGACGGCGGCACCATGCCCCATCCGGTCAAGAATTCAGCCGGCCAAGGTGGGGGCGGCAAGCCATGATCCCCGAGCTCGGGCATTTCGCTCTCATCATCGCCCTCGGCGTGGCAGTGATCCAGGGCGTGGTACCGTTGCTCGGCGCCCAGCGGGGCGTGCCCGAGTGGATGGCGGTGGCGGTGACGGCGAGCCGCGCGCAGTTCCTGTTCGTGCTGCTGGCCTACGCGTGCCTCACCTACGCGTTCGTGGCAAAGGATTTCTCCGTCGCCTACGTGGCCCAGAATGCCAATGCCGACCTGCCGCTGTTCTACCGCATCTCGGCGGTGTGGGGTGCCCACGAAGGATCGATGCTGCTGTGGACGCTGACTCTGGCCGGCTGGTCGGTGGCGGTCAGCATGGCGAGCGGCGCCTTGCCGATGGCCTTCCGGGCGCGGGTGCTGGCGACCATGGGGCTCATCAGCTGTGGCTTTCTGCTGTTCATGCTGCTGACCTCGAACCCGTTCGAGCGCCTGCTGCCGGCGCCCCAGGACGGGCGCGATCTCAACCCGTTGCTCCAGGATCCCGGCATGGTCATCCACCCGCCCATGCTCTACATGGGCTACGTGGGCCTCGTTGTACCCTTCGCGTTCGCCGTCGCGGCGCTGCTCGGCGGCCGACTGGACGCGGCCTGGACCCGCTGGACCCGACCCTGGACCACCGTCGCATGGGTGTTCCTCACCGTCGGCATCACGCTGGGCAGCTGGTGGGCCTACAACGAGCTCGGCTGGGGCGGATGGTGGTTCTGGGATCCCGTGGAAAATGCGTCGTTCATGCCGTGGCTGGTGGCGACGGCACTGATGCACTCCCTGGCGGTCAGCGAGCAGCGCGGCGCCTTCAAGGCCTGGACGGTGCTGCTCGCCATTTTCGGCTTTTCCCTGAGCCTGCTGGGGACCTTCCTGGTGCGCTCGGGGGTGCTCGTGTCGGTGCACGCCTTCGCCACCGACCCGGCGCGCGGGGTCTTCATCCTTGCGTTCCTGGCCCTGGTGGTGGGTGGCGCGCTGACCCTCTTCGCCTGGCGCGCGAGCGTCATCAGCGGCGGCGGCAGCTTCCGGCTCATGTCCCGGGAGACCCTGCTGCTCATTAATAATGTGTTGCTGGTGGTGGCCTGCGCCACGGTGCTGCTCGGCACCATGTACCCGCTCATCATCGATGCCCTGGGACTCGGCAAGATCTCCGTCGGACCGCCCTACTTCGATGCGGTTTTCGCGCCGCTCATGCTGCCGCTGGTATTCCTCATCGGCATTGGGCCCCTGACCCGCTGGAAAGGCGACCACGCGTCTCGCCTGGTGCAGCTGCTGCGCATCGCCTTCGTCGCCAGCCTGGTAGCCGCGGGTGCCATCGTCGTGGTCACATCGGGCTACTCGCTGCTGCTGCTGGCGGCCCTGGCGATGGCCATATGGACCCTGGCGAGCACCGCCCAGGGCCTGATAGCGCGCATGCGCGGCAAGCGCGGCGCCTGGAAGGGCGTGCGCGCGCTACCGCGAAGCTTCGTCGGCATGACGCTGGCGCATCTGGGCGTCGGCGTGTTCATCATCGGCGTCGCCATTACCAGCACGTTCAGCACCGAGCGCGACGTGCGCCTCGGCCCCGGCGACTCGGAAACCCTTGCCGGCTACCGTTTTCAGTTCCAGGGCGTCGGCGAGTTTCCGGGTCCCAATTACGTTGCCCGGCGCGCCGAGGTGCAGGTGTTCCGCGGCGAGCGACGGGTCGCCACCCTGTATCCGGAAAAGCGCCGCTATCCCATCCAGGAGCAGCCCATGACCGAGGCTGCCATCGACGTCGGCTTCACCCGCGATCTGTACGTGGCGCTGGGTGAGCCCCTGGGCGACGGCAGCTGGGCGGTGCGCCTCTACTACAAGCCGCTGATCCGCTGGATCTGGTTCGGACCGGCACTCATGGCGCTCGGCGGGCTGCTGGCCGCGAGCGATCGCCGTTACCGCAGCGGGCGACGCGCCGAGCGCGCCGCGCCCGTTACCGATACGGGCGGCGCCCTCGGCGCCGGAGTGTCGGGAGGATGATCCGCTACCTGTTACCGCTGGGCGTCTTCATCGCCCTGGTGGCGCTGCTCGGCGTGGGCCTGCGCCTCAATCCCCGCGAAGTGCCCTCGCCGCTGGTGGGCAAACCGTTGCCGGAGTTCCGGCTCGCGCAGCTGCGCAACCCGACGAAGACGCTCTCGCGCGCCGATCTCGGCGGCCGCCCGGTGCTGCTCAATGCCTGGGCCACCTGGTGTGTCGAGTGCCGTCGCGAGCACGGATTGCTGCTCGCTATCGCGCGGCAGGGGAATATCCCCGTCTACGGGCTCAACTACAAGGACAATCGGCCGGACGCGCTCGAATGGCTGCGCCGTCTCGGCGATCCCTATGTCGCCAGCGGCTTCGACGGCGACGGCCGCGTCGGCATCGACATGGGCGTGTACGGCCTGCCCGAGACGTTTCTCATCGATGCACGGGGCATCATCGTGCACAAGCACATCGGCGCCCTCAGCAGCGAGATCTGGGAGCGCGATTTCGTTCCCATTCTCGAGCGTCTGTCGCGCGGCGAAAGTTGAATCGGCTGCGCACCATCCTCGCCGCCACATGGCTGGCATTCGCTGGCGCCGCCGGCGCTATCGTTTTCGAGCAGCGCGAATTCGAGAGCGAAGAGCAGCTGGCGCGCTACAAGACGCTCGTCTATGAGCTGCGCTGTCTGGTCTGCCAGAACCAGAACCTGGCGGATTCGGACGCGGACCTCGCCGCCGATCTGCGCCGCGAGGTCTACCTAATGATCCGGGAAGGCAAGAGCAACGATCAGATCATCGACTTCATGGTAGCCCGCTACGGAGACTTCGTGCTGTATCGACCGCCGCTCAAAGCAAAGACCGTCCTGCTTTGGACAGGACCTTTCGTGCTCGGCATCGGCGCCCTCGTCGCGCTGCTGGTGCAGCTGCGTCGGCGTCGCGCGGCTCAGGCGACGTCGGTGCCGCTGAGCGCTGAGGAACGCGCGCGCCTCGATGCGCTGCTCGAGAATGACGACGCCTAGTCCGAATCGACCGTGTCGGCGCCGCCGACGCCGCGCGCGAATGCCGTGATCCCGATTCGCGATCACATCGCCACCAAGCGCATGCCCTTTGTCACCTACGCGATCGTCGGCGCCTGCGTGCTCGTTTTTCTGTGGCAGCTGACTCTCGACCCCGCGCATGCCCAGCGGGCCGTGTTCGCCCTCGGCGCCATTCCGGCGGTCATCTTCGGTCATGCACGACTGCCCGCGGAGATCGTCATGGTGCCGGAGCTCGCCACCGTGTTCACTTCCATGTTCCTGCACGGAGGCTGGATGCACCTCATCGGCAACATGCTCTACATGTGGATCTTCGCCAACAACGTCGAGGACAGCATGGGGCATGTGCGCTTCATCGTCTTCTACCTCGTCTGCGGCATCGCGGCCGTGCTCGCCCAGGCGCTCCCCGACACGCACTCCCAAGTGCCGATGATCGGTGCGAGCGGCGCTATTTCGGGGGTGCTCGGCGCCTACCTGCTGCTCTATCCCCACGCGCGGGTGCTCGTCATGATTCCCTTCGGCCTGGTCATAAGGGCCCTCTATCTCCCCGCCGCCGCCGTGCTCGGCTTCTATTTCGTGCTGCAGCTGATCATGACGGCGATGACGCCCGCGAGCGGCGGTGGCGTCGCCTTCGCTGCGCACCTGGGGGGATTCGTCGCCGGTGCGGCGCTGATTCCTCTTTTCAAACACCGTGATGTGCCGCTGTTCAGCAAGCGCAGGTAAGTAAAAGAAGATGCTTTCGCGGGGAAAATGCCGCAGAATCCGCCCCCTCGCAAGCCACCGGGCGAAGGCTCCATGATTGAGTACGGGACCGCGCAGGATCGGCTGCGCAAGCTCCTCGACGTATGCCCGGATGCGATTTCGCACGGCTGTCTCATCGGCCTCGAGAAGGAGAGCCTGCGCGTCACGGCCGATGGCGATATCGCCCAGACGCCGCATCCTCGAGCCCTCGGCTCGGCGCTGACCAACCGCTACATCACCACCGACTTCTCCGAGGCCTTGCTCGAGTTCATCACACCACCGTGTGCCAGCGCCCGCGAGGCGCTCGCCTGCATGAGCAACATCCACCGTTTCGCCTACGCCCATCTGGGCGACGAGCTGCTGTGGGCCACCAGTATGCCGTGCAAGGTCGCCGGAGACGCGAGCGTTCCGATTGCCGAGTACGGAACCTCCAACGTCGGCACCATGAAGCATGTTTATCGTCGCGGCCTGAGCTACCGTTACGGTCGCCTGATGCAGGCGATTGCCGGTGTGCATTTCAACTATTCACTGCCGCAGTCGTTATGGTCGGCGTACCAGAAGCTGCTCGGCAACCGCGGCCCGCTGCCTCGCTTCGTCTCCGACGGCTACTTCGGGCTGATCCGCAACTTTCAACGCCAGGGCTGGCTGCTGCCCTATCTCTTCGGAAGCTCTCCCGGCGTGTGCAAGAGCTTTCTCGGCAACGCGCCAGGCGAGCTGGAGGAATTCGACACGGGCAGCTGGTTTCAACCCCATGCGACGACGCTGCGCATGAGCGACATCGGCTACAGAAACAAGAATCAGGCGTCTTTACGCATCTCCTACGACGACGTGGATGCCTACATCGAGAGCCTGACCCGTGCCATCGAGACCCGCAATCCCGACTACGAGGCCATCGGCGTGGTAGTGGACGGCGAGTACCGGCAGCTCAATGCCAATCTTCTCCAGATCGAGAACGAGTACTACAGCTTCATCCGCCCGAAACGCGTTGCGCGCAGCGGAGAGAAACCCACCGTGGCACTCGCCGAGCGCGGCGTCGAGTACGTCGAGGTCCGCGCCCTCGACGTCTCGGCGACCGATCCCAACGGATTCAACGAGGATCAGATGCGCTTCCTCGAGGCGTTCCTGCTGCTTTGTGCTCTTTGCGATAGCGACCGCATCGGCGCCGACGAACAGCGCGAAATCGATTACAACCAGCAGCTGGTTGCCACACGCGGCCGACAGCCCGGTCTCGAGCTCCAGCGCAGGGGGCGAACGGTGGCGCTGCGTGAGTGGGCGGAGGAAATCTGCGCCGGCCTCGAAGGAATTTGCGACCTGCTCGATGCCGGCGACGCGGACGCCCCCTACGCGCGCGCGCTCGATGATCAGCGCCGGGCGGTTGCCGACCCGTCGCGGCTGCCGTCTGCACGCATGCTCTCGGAGATGAAGGCCGCCGATGAGTCCTTCTTCCAGTACGCCATGCGCCTTTCACGCGAGCATCGCGATTACTTCAGGCGCACGCGACTCAGCGACGAGAAGCGTGAGCGCTTCGAGGCCGAGGCGAGCCGATCGCTGGCCGCCCAGCGCGACATCGAAGCCACCGACACCGTGAGCTTTCCCGAGTACCTGGAGAGCTATTTCAAGCAATCCGCTGTGCGCACCAGGGAGCCAAGCACCTGAATCGATACACGGCGCCTCGAGCCGAGCGCAGCGACGCGCTTGCCCGTGCGCCATTCCTGCAATTAGGATCAGCACCATGACTCAAGCAGAAAGAAAACCCGACGCTTCTGCGCGGGCGGGCGCCCTCACCCGGCCCATCCACGGCGTCTGGTCGCCGACGCTCGTGCCCGTGCACGAGGACTTTTCAATCGACGTGGAGCGATTCATCGCGCACGCACGCTGGCTGCTCGCGCAGGGATGCCACGGCCTCGCGCTGTTCGGCACCACCAGCGAGGCCAACTCGTTCTCGTTGCAAGAGCGCATGGCGCTGCTCGAGGCGGCGCTGGCGGCGGGCATCGACCCCGATCGGCTGATGGTCGGCACGGGTTGCTGCGCGCTCACCGATTCAGAGCGCCTCACCCGGCACGCGGTGGACAACGGCTGCAAGATGGTGCTCATGCTGCCGCCCTTCTACTACAAGGGCGTGAGCGATCGGGGGCTGTACCGGAGCTACGCGCAAGTCATCGATCGGGTGGGTGACGACGAGCTTCGGGTGCTCTTCTATCACTTCCCCAGGCTCTCGGGGGTCCCCATCACCGTGGGGCTCATCGAGCTGCTGCTCGCCGACTACCCGAGCGTGATCGCGGGGCTCAAGGACAGCTCCGGCGACTGGTCGAATACCGCCGATCTCATCGAGCGCTTCCCGGAGATGTGCATCTTCCCGGGCTCCGAGCGCTACCTGCTCGACGGGCTGCGCCACGGAGGCGCGGGCTGCATCACCGCCACTGCCAACGTGAACCCGTCAGGCGCCCGCGGCGTGTGGGATGCCTGGGCGAGTGGCAGCAACGATCTGGAGGCGCGCAACGATCGCATGATCCAGGTGCGCACGGCCATCGAGGCCTATCCGCCCATCCCGGCGCAGAAGTTCCTGATCGCCCGGCACCGCAACGATCCCGCGTGGCGCCGGGTGCGCCCGCCCCTGCTCGACCTCGACGACAGGCAGGGCGCGGAGCTGCTCGAGTCCCTGGCAAAGCTCGACTTCACCCTCGACTGATCGTTGCCCAGCGCCGGCGGCCTCCCGTTGCCGCTACCGCCAGCGGCCACCAGGGAATGGCAAACGGCGCCTCGGGACGCGTCCGGCGCGCCGGGCTCCGGCATGCTGCCGCCTGCTTCGACCACAGCAGGGAACGGACATGCACTGCCTGGCCACTATCCGCATCGCGCTCGCGGGCGCTGCCCTCGCCTTCACGCCTGCGGCGCAAGCCGATACCAGCCTCGATGCGTTGATCGAAGATCACGTCATGCCGCGCTTCGACCGGCAGGCGCGAGCCTTTGTCAATAACGCCGGTGCCCGATTCGTCTCGAGCCGCTGGAACAGCGAGACCCGCACACTCATTGCCTTCGGCGAGCTGGATCGCCGACTGTCTGCCGCCCCCGTGGACGTCGCCCACCAGGGCAGCGCGAATATGGCGAGTGTGGACCTCAAGAACGCCCACGTCGCCGACCTCTGCCGCCACCCCGACGTCGCTTTGATCACCCGGTTCCTCGCGAAGTACGAGGTCACCATCGCGCTCGTCTATGACCGCAGTGCGCAGCGGCTGGGTCCGGCAGTGATCGAGATCGCGCACACGGATCTCGGCGGCTGCCGGTAAAGCGCGAGGTCGTGTATGCTTCGCGCGTGCAACGACTCACCGTGTGGATATACAGAGGCTCGCGGCGCGCGGAGACGTATCTTTACGTCCCGACGCAGGACAACTTCGAACGTGTGCCG
>JABAHS010050399.1_pt8 | contig 34860 bp, 37 predicted proteins | sample 7062111 | NCBI WGS metagenome assembly JABAHS01 (sample SAMN14534600, study PRJNA622989) | marine sediment metagenome | biome: marine biome [ENVO:00000428]; feature: marine pelagic biome [ENVO:01000023]; material: deep marine sediment [ENVO:00002113]; isolation source: pool of 4 deep marine... | reverse complement strand
AGACGCTTATTTCAAGTGTGTTGCATAAATATGTTTCAGGAAGGCTTGTGGAAAAAAGCTGAGGAACTCCTTGTGCAAAACGTTGAGCTAACTCTGCGCTGAGCGGAGGAGAAGGTTCTCGGTCAGCTTTCCATTTAAAACAACAGATCTTTTTGGGCAAGCCCTCAAACCTCCATCAAAGAATAATACACCTTCTCAGAAATCTCGGCCCACCTGGTCACATTTCTTCTGAATTTGTCAAATGACTCGTACACCTTCTTACTCTGTGGGTCTTTGGCCGTGACTTCCTCAATCACCTCCTGTGCGTATCCTTTTAGTGCGGTAAGAATTTCATCCGGGAATTTTCTCACTTCAACGTCATCTTCTGCCATTATTTTTTGTAAGTACGTGTGGTTTTTGGCCTCGAACTCGGACAGCATCCAGACGTTCGCTCTTGCCGCAGCCGTGCGCACAATCGCTTGCAAATCTTTGGGAAGGCGTTCCCACTGAGCCTTGTTGATGGTCAGCTCGAGCACCGGTCCGGTTTCGTGCCATCCCGGATAATAATAATATTTGGCGATTTTATGGAATTCCATGAGGTAATCGTGGTAGGGTCCGACCCATTCCGTTGCATCGATCACGCCTCTATCCAGGTTGGTATAAATTTCGCCACCGGCAGTCAAGATCGGAGAGCCGCCCGCCTTCGCGATGACCTTTGCGCCCAATCCAGGGATGCGCATCTTTAAGCCTTTTAAATCTTCGGTGGTATTGATTTCACGATTGAACCAGCCGCCCATTTGCACACCGGTGTTTCCGGCTGGGATGGGTACCAAATTGAACGGCGCGTACACGTCTTCCCAAAGTTGCACACCGCCGCCGCTGTAAAGCCAGGCATTCATCTGTTGTGCGTTCATGCCGAACGGAACCGCGGCAAAAAACTGAGCCGCCGGGACTTTTCCCGCCCAGTAGTAGCCTACTCCGTGGCCCATTTCCGCCACACCTCCACTCACGGCATCGAACACCTCGAGGGGCGGAACCAACTCGCCGCCGCCATAAACCTGAATCTTGAGTCTGCCCTCGGACATTTCATCGATCCACTCAGCCATCAAGTCCGCCCCTTCTCCCATCACCGGAAAGTGCGGCGGCCAGGTCGTGACCATTTTCCATTGGTAGGTTTTGCGAGTGTGTACCGCCGGCGCTTGATTGGTTTCTTCCGTGCTTTGACAGCCCAGCAGCAGCGCCGATCCCCCCAATAGCGTTGCAGTTGAGCCTTTCTTTAAGAATTCCCTCCGTTTCAACTTTTTCATGGATGCCTCCAGAGTTTTCAGCAAGTTATGATCCCAATTAGTTGTTTGTACCCAATACATCCTTGGACATATGCATGCTCACCAAAACATGCGGTACGTCCACCACCTCTGCGATTTTTAAATCGCCTGCTAACGAGCAAAGGACGTAAGCTTCCGTGCGCTCCAGGCCATGCTCTGCAACCAGGTAATCTATCATGTAACGCGTGGCTTTCCTGGCCGCTTCGTCTAAAGTGGTGGCAAAAGCCGTCACTGCGTAGTAGGCGTCGGTTTCGTATTGCGGTTCTTGAATTTTGCGTTCGCCTTTAATGACGTCCACCTGATACACGATCCGCATCGGCGCCTCAATGGCCGTGCCGCAAACCTCACCCATACCTTGTGCAGCGTGGGTGTCGCCTATTGAAAACAAAGCGCCCTCCACAAACACGGGAAAGTAAACCGTGGTGCCTTTGGTAAGATGAGGATCGTCCATGTTGCCTCCGTTGGCTCGCGGCGGAATGGTGGACAACAGCGAATCCGTCTCCGGAGCCACGCCCATCACGCCCGGAAAGGGCTTGAGCGGTACGCTTATAGTTTCCGAGAACGCCACCTCTTGCTTATCCTTTCCCAGTTGAAATGTCTTCAGATGCGGTTCGGTGAATTCATCTGCAAGAAATCCGAAGCCGGGGAACACGCCGGACCAACCCCAATCGCCGAGTTCAATCTCGTGCAAGGTCACAGCCAGGATATCTCCGGGTTCGGCGTCTTCAACATAAACCGGCCCCGTGAGTGGATGAATCGGGTCAAATTTCACCTCGGGGACATCTTCAGCTTCGGAGTCGAGAGAAAGCTGTTTGTCGGAAGCCTCCTCTGTTTCAACCTGAACGACCGCTCCCGAAGGCACGGTTAGAACCGGCGCTATGCTGCGACTGAATTTGTTGTGCGTCTGATCGCTGGTCAGAAAGTACTCCGGTTGCGGGGTTTGATTTGCTGCTGGTCTCTCGGAACGACCGCAACCTATTAAAACCGATAGAATCAACCATGAGTAATTTGTCCAAATTTTGATGTTTTTCATTTTCAATCTCCATCTTTTGTATTCCTTAGATCAAATTTAATCATTTTGTTTTTTTTGGCTCCGGCTCACCCCGTTGGATTGTCTATCCCACGAGGCTCGTTCGGGTTAGGCGTGCAAAGGAAGTTCCTAATCTTTGATCATCTTTCGATTGTTTTTATTAAGCCTAATTCAAAATTCCGAATTAATTCTCACAACCCCTTAGAACCACCCGAACAATCTCATCAGTATCAAAACAAAGGCACCGGGTAGGGCAATCTGTAATGGAATGATTCCGGTGGTGTTCTCTCTCAGCTCGAAGTCAGATTTAAACACGAAATTAAACACATGCCCGGAGCTCTCAATGATATAGAAAAGGATGATTAATGGGATATCCTTGATAACGAGACCGACAAATAACGGCACCGCACTAACTGCATGTAAAATGAGATTTACCGTTCCCGTATGAAAAGGTGTGATGAAGAACTTAAGTTTGTCGATGGGATTGGGGAGTGCAAAGATGATTGTAATCAAGATGGCAATTTTGATCATGATTTCCAAAAACATGCCATCGATTTGGAAAAGCTCGACAATGAACAGGGCAAGTACCAAAACGATAAGCAAAGTGGATAAACTCAGATCCTTAGCAGTCATTTTTCCTCCTTCCTATATTTTTCTATTGATTTTTTCCAAACTTAGTCTTAGATTTTTATGACTTTGCTTAAATCACCAAAATAAACGCGGGGTCATTATGGAAGTTGAAGAAATTCGCAAGTTGATGACGGTTCGGCCTTTCAAACCTATCGAAGTTCATCTCGACAACGGCGAAACGTTTGTCATTAATCACCCCGAGGTGATTGTACACAGGGTACTGATTACGGCGGTGGACAACAAAGGTGAACTCGTCTACATCGCTCCGGAAGCTATCAGCGCCATCAAACCAGCCAACAATACCGAGTAGATCTCCTGCAGTTCGCACACCAAAAAAGCACCGTCAAATACGGCTCCGATCACAAGCGTTTGCCCGGACACGGCTGCAACACTTGAACCTGAAATATTCCGACCGTCATCCAGAAAGACCTCTTCAATCTGATATTCGCCACCTTTCTCAGGGCTAATTTTAAGCACTTGTGATTGCGAAGGTTTGCAGAATCGTTTGCGTGGTTGACGAAAGTTAGAGCTTCGGATAGGCTCCATCCACTCTCTCCACCGTGCCGGAAAAATGTGGCCGATCTTCTTGAATTCACCGGCGTCTCTGAGCAAATCGAACGCAAACACCGTTAATGCCGGAATAATCACGACTGTTATGACCATCAAAGCTTTCATTATCCCAATCCCCCCCTTTCGTGATTTTGTCCGAGTCGAGAGTTTCAGATGGGTTGCAGCTCAGTCAAGCTTCTTCAGCAACTTTTTCACACGCTGGCGATAGCTGAAATGCTCAACTTCCAGATGGTGACGACTCGATTCCAGGTAACTCACACCGCCACCGAGATTTGGCATGGGACCTGATTTTAACTTTCGAAACGCCTCCGCCTTTTTTGGGCGATGGGTTTGCGCATGAATAAATTTTGCAATCAATTGAGTTTGATAGTCAACCAATCCCCACTGGCCGCTATCGGGTTGGATAAAACCGGCCAAGAACAAATTGTCATACTCGGGATGAAAGACGTTTAGATAGAACTTCGGATAGCCGTTTTGCCAGTTCAAATGCCTCTTATCCAAAAATGGAAAAGAGATATGAAAGCCAGTCGCATAAATAATGACGTCGATCTTTTCTTTCGTGCCATCCTCAAACAGAATGGAGTCATGACACAATTCTTGAATATCGGGTTTCGGAGTGATATTGCCATGACCGAGATAGTAGAACATCTGTGAGTTGACAATCGGATGAGTCTCAAACAGTTTGTGGTCAGGTTTTGGCAAACCAAAATCCTGCGGTCTGCCATAAATCAACTTCACGATTGCGGTATTTATCGCGCGACGGATGGGCAAAGGCACCCGCAATTTCAACGAGACTTCACCCACTTGGTCAGACGGTTTACCGAACAAATATTTTGGTACATAGTGATATCCACGGCGCACGCTGTGGAACGTTCGGCGAGTATTTTGAGCCGCTTCTACCGCGATATCACATCCCGAGTTACCGGCCCCCACCACAAGTACGTCCTTATCTTTCAGGACGTCCGGAGTTTTGTATTCTTTTGAATGTAAAACGGTGCCGTGAAATACTCCGGGATAGTCGGGGAATTTCGGCTTCCAGAGATGACCATTTGCGATGGTGATCCCTTTATAACGCCGCGTTTCGCCATTTTCCAGCGTCACGTCCCAAAATTGGTCGGACGGTTCCACTTTCTCGACCGAAAGATTGAACTGTATCGTCTCGCGGAGATTGAACGCATCTGCATAGGCATGAAAGTAATCCAAAACCTGCTTATGATTGGGATAATCGGGATAGTCATCCGGCATCGGAAAGTCGATGTATTCAGTGAGTGGCTTTGACGAAATGAGGTGCGTCGATTTGTAGACACTGCTGTTCTCTTTGCCATAATTCCAGATGCCGCCGAGGTCATCCTCCCGTTCAAGCACATCACAAGGAATGTCATATTCCTGCAAGTTCTTGGCAGCCACGAGTCCCGATGACCCCGCACCGACGATACAATATCTATCTGCATGATCCAAAATCGACATGTTCAAGCCGCCAGTTCTTTCTTTGCAATCAACCATCCCTTCGAGGCCTTTGTGACTCTCGTCAACCATCTGGAAAATCTGGGCGCCAGACTTGGCAGAATGGACACGGCCAATCGCACTCGGCGAGGAACGAAGAGTTCAGTTGCATTGGTTTCGATGGCCTGGCGCACGGCCCGTGCGATGGTTTCAGGCTCTACTTTCGGAGTCAAAAATGTGTACTGAACATCGCTTGACATTCGCGTGTTGACAAGACTGGGACAAATCCAGCTTACCCCGATGTTCTTTTGTTGCAGCTCAAAACGCAACGCCGAGCTGAACCCCACCACGCCATGTTTCGAGGCAGCATAAACGGCCACGCCTTCCGTCCCGAATTTACCGGCAATGCTGGCAATATTGACGATATGGCCCACTTTCCTGGCGAACAAGTGCGGCAAGGCTACATAAGTCAGCATCATCAGCCCTGTAAGATTAATGTCAATCGTTCGGCGCCAGACTTCAAAATCGCGCTCCAAAAACGGCCCGCTTGGCAGAACCCCGGCATTGTTAACTAAAATGTCAAACCCGCCATCGGTGGTTTCTGCTTGCTTAACCAGCATGCGAACTGAAGATTCATCGCTCACGTCGCATGCGAAACCGTAGAACTTTGTTCCAAGTTGTTCAACAGCCTTCGAAGTTTCCGACAAGTCTTCCACCTTCAAATCGACGCCTATGATGTTGGCGCCCGCGTGAGCCAACTCAACGCTCGTGGCCTGGCCGATGCCACGCGCCGCGCCCGTAATCAAGGCTGTCTTATCTTGAAGATTCAAGTTCCATCTCCATTCCCCTGCTTGTTCCTAGTTGATGAATCTCAATGTGAAAGGATAGCGATAGGGCTCATCGTTGCTCACTTTGACCGCAGCGACAATCACCAGAGCAATATGGGCAATACCCAAAACAATGAGCAAAGGAATACCGATGATAAGAAATGAAAGCATGACGGCCGCGACAAAATAAATCGAAATGGAAATCTGGAAATTCAAAGATTCCTTTCCCTGCTTATCCACAAGTTCGCTTTCGTCTTTTTTCATAAGCCAAATGAGCAGCGGTCCCACAATATTCCCGAAAGGCACGCCAATCCAGATGGAGAGCGCAGTCAGATGACACAGCATCCCCCAATTACGATGGTGTTGTTCTTCTTCAGTCGCCATGAATGATACCTTTGTTAAATTTTTAGCAGAATAACAGATTCAATTGAGGCAGCATTTCTTGTATTTCTTCCCGCTGCCACAGGGACAGGGGTCATTTCTACCAATTTTTTTTTCGCTCCAGAATTCTTAGCTAATCGGACTTCTGTGGGAGCCATGTGCATTCTACGCTGAGAAATCCGCTCTCTTTCTGCCCTTTCCCTTTCAATTTGAGTCCTCCACCCTTCGAATTCCGGAAAGTGCTTTTCCATGATAATGCAGGTGGTGATTAAACTTGCCCGCAAATCCACATACTGACGATCATATTGTTGTTGAATGATCAATTCACGCACTGGTTGGATTCCTTCATAAGCAAAATTGCTTAAAAGAGCTATTGCAAGACCTGTCTTGTTGGTATGATCCTTTTCTCTTGGCAAAAGATCGAGCGATTTTTCAACCGACGTGTCAGAATGAACATGAGGGAAAACCCCGCTTGCATACAGGCGAAAATGCACATCCGCTTTTGGGAAGGCCTCGTAAATGGCCCGAAGCGCAGAATCCGTTCCGATTTTGATTAACGCGTACATGCATTGCTCAGACAGGTAACTGGCGTTTATCTTAAGCTTATCTATAATGATCGGAATTGCTGACTCTAATTGCATCTCTCCAGCCAGTTCGATTAAGAGAGGTTCCATCCATTTCATCGGATTGTTTTCAAAGTCATGGATTTCACGTGAAAGCAAACCCAGAATCCGGTCTGTGTATGTTTCTCCGTCTCTCGCCAAAGCTTCAATAATAGGTGAAGCGCGTCCCAGATTAACCTCATTAGTATATTGCTTATCCTTACCGGCTTCACAAATCTCCTCCAGTGCTCGCCAACATCTCTCTGCGTCTCAACTCAGCATTTCAATGCGTTCTGCAATGCTCTGCGACACACCTTTAAATAATCCACGACATTCGATGATGTCGGTTTCATGACGAAGGAGCAATCCTGGATCAGTTCGATACAACATCCTACCTAAGTTATACAAATAATTGACTTGGTCCATGTCGTTTTTGTCAATTTCTCTGTTCAGCTCGTGAAATATCCAACGAAGCGTATCCTCAGTCTGAGCCAAACTACTGGCGTGGCCGATGAGATAATAGGCTCCTTTCCAGCCATATTTCTCAACAGCTTCAATTACCAACGGCATCACAGATGGGTCCCGGCTATAAGATTCTGAGAAATACCCTACCGCGGTGTAGCGAACCTTCGCTTCTGGATGCAGTATGCCCTGCTTAATTTTGCTTTCCGGGAGCCTCATCGAAAAACACACTTCTATCCGACTGAAAAATCCTCAGAAGTTCTTCACGAGATGCTTGCCGACAGCGATTTGTAGATCGAACATAAAAGCGACCGCTCCTGGTTCTGTAAGGTCGATGAGAGCCTTTGGGGACGCGGACGATTAACACGGTTCTGTCTTTAATCTCGAGAGTCTCCTGCAGTACAGTAACCGGGGGCTCACATCGATTGAGTGAAACATCATCGATGAGTCGCATGGTTTTATCCAAATCTTCAACACCCACAATTTGATTTTTTTCACTAACACCAACAATCAAATCGCCGCCATCGGTGTTTGCAAAACAAACTATGGATTTTGCGATGTTTTCCCGATCCGGGAGCCTCTCTTTAAGCTCCGTGTGAAAATCTTCGCCCTTCTTGATCCGTTCTTTTAGCTCGGCCTGGTTCACAATCCAAACGATTTAAACTTTAAAAAGGTATCAAGTCAATGACTACCCTACTCTCCACCTGAGTCCGTCCACAGAACAGTACCGTATTCGCCCGAAATCATGCCATGCTCCGAATCAAGAAACCAGATGTCATATAAGGTATTGCTCGTGTTGCTGTACAGTGGTTTCCAATTCGCTCCGCCGTCGGTTGTCTTGAGAATGACGCCGCTTGACCCCACTGCATAAGCCGTGTCCTGCGAAGTAAAATGGATCTCAAACAGGTCGTTGCTGACACCGCTATTTTGGCTTATCCAGTTGGCACCGCCGTCTGTAGTACGCAAAATCAATCCGTTGCTCCCGACCACGGTTCCAGTGTCCGCGGCGGTAAAGCACACTCCATACAGGTCCTCCATGGTTCCACTTGCTAAGACCAGCCAGTCGTTGCCGCCATCGATGGTCTTTATAATCATCCCGGACGAACCAACCGCAACTCCCGTATCCGGACTGATTAAGTGTACAGCGAACAAATCACTGGTTATTTCGCTTTCCTGGGCAGCCCAGTTCAACCCGTTGTTTGTGGTTCGCAGCACCGTTCCACTTGCTCCGACTATCATGCCCGTGTCTTCATCGGCAAAGGTTACGGCCCACAGATCTTCCGTCAGCGAAGTTGGCGGCGGATCCGACCAGACCAGCCCACCGTTCAAAGTACGTCGAATGACGGCCGTTCCACTTGGAAATACACTGCTTACGGCTGTCCCGGAATTCACATCGAGGAAGAAAACATCGTGAAACTTGTTTGCAGTCCCACTTCCCTGCCCTGTCCAACTTTCGCCAAGATCTTTGGTGCGGCGTATGCTGCCTGTCTCGCCAACCACCGTGGCAATTTCTTCATCAACATAAGCTACTGCATGAAGATCCTTCTCGGTTTCGCTTGTTAATTCGAACCACGGGCCGTCATTTGAAAAGGTTGTAGCGGCGGCAGTATTTGAAGAATTAGATGCCTGCATATCTCTAAAAGCTCGAACTCGGTAGGTATACTCGGTATTTGGATTCAGCATGACATCTCGGTAGCGAATAGAGTTGCCTCCAATCTCCTTGACCTTATCCACCACGGTCGCCACGCGTCTTTCAACTCTATAGCCCTTTTCATCGGTAGCGTTGTCGTTCCAGGTCAATTCGATTTGCATTGAAGAGACGGGCGTGGCAACTAAATTCGCAGGCGCTGCCAAGCCTCCAACAGATGTCGGTTCGTCCCCACTGCACGCCATGAACTTGAATAAAGCTAAGACGCTCACCGGAATTATGAATGTCTGAATTTTCGCGATCTTTGAGAAAAAAGCATGCATGGTCTTTGTTAGAATGTTTATCTGAATTTATCAAAACTCACGTTCAATTTCAAAGAAATAAAGTAACTAATTCAGGCGTAGACTGTAGGCTGTTGTGTTTGGCATAATGATCGAATCAAAGCGTCTATCCCGCCTCACTTTCTCTTGCACATCCTTCGATCCTGAAGCGTAGGCGTCGGGATTGGAGGCACCGAAACTATCGCTCTTCTCATCTGGCATAGATCATCAATTCGTCAACTAGTCAACGCTCGAAGTCTCGTTGCGGGCTGTATTTCCTCCTACAGCCTATCTACCTGAATATGCTTTTGAATTCGCTTTAATTTCTCGGACAAAATCTCCCAAACCCGACCTACGTGCCGTTCCTCAGTTCGCAAGTTACCCACAGCCAACCGCAGCACCAGGTCGCCGTTGAGCTTCGTGTGGGACAGGAACACTTCTCCGGTTCCGTTTACGGCTTCCACCAAACGTTCATTAAGCGCGTTTAGCTGCATCTGGTCTTGCATGTTTTTCGGATGCGCGCGAAAACATACCGAGCTGAATGGTACTGGCGCCATGCGTTCGAAATCCGCATGCTCGTCAACCCATTTGGCGAACTCCTGCGCTAACTTGATGTGGTGTCGAATGCGTTCCGCGATGCCTTCAGTCCCAAAATAGCGTAGAACGAACCACAGTTTCAGAGCCCGAAACCGGCGACCGAGCTGCAAGCCATAATCCATGAAGTTTTCGACTTTGCTGTCTTCTGATGTTCGCAGATATTCGGGCACGAGGCTGAAGGCACGTTTCAAAACATCCGGTTTGCGGGTAAAAAATGCGCTTAAGTCAACAGGCACAAACAACCACTTATGCGGATTGACGACAACGGAATCCGCGCGCTCACAACCAGCGAGTACGTGGCGCATTTCAGGCACTACTGCGGCCGAACCGCCATAGGCTGCATCCACATGCAACCACACGTCCTCCTGTTGGCAAATCTCAGCAATTTCCGCTACGGGGTCGATACTGGTGGTTGAGGTGGTCCCCACCGTTGCAACCACGCAAAACGGTCGCCAACCGCTTTCGCGGTCTTCCTCTATGGCTTTGTCGAGGGCATCAACTCTCATCTGATATTTTTCATCCACTGGAATCTTGCGAATTCCCTCCAATCCTATGCCGAGAGTAATGGCGGCTTTATCGATAGAGGAGTGCGCATGTTCCGAAGTATAAAGTCGCAAGCGTGGCAGATCGCTGCGGCCGGATAAACCCTTTTCGCGAATTTGCCAGTCAGCAAGTTGTTCACGTGCGGCTGCAATGGCGTGCATGCTGCTGATGGAAGCTGTGTCATAAATGATGCCCCAAAATTCCTCGGGCAGTCCAAGCATCTGACGCAACCAGTCTAAAGTCGTCTGCTCTAATTCCGTCGACGCCGGACATGTTTTCCACAACATGCCGTTGATATTAAAGGCGGCGCTGAGCAACTCCCCTAAAATTCCGGGACCGCTGCCCGTGATTGCGAAATAAGCAAAGAAGCCCGGGTGATTCCAGTGAGTCATGCCGGACATGATGATTTTGTCAATATCCGCAAGGATGTGATGCATCGTTTCCCCGGATTCGGGCGGCGATTCAGGGAGCATCGTGCGAATATCGCTCGGTTTTACGTTTGGCAGAACGGCATGCTGCTCGATGTTTTCAAGATAGTCTGCGATCCACCCGATGAATTTGGTGCCAAATTCACGAAACTGCTCCGGTGGCATATCGCCAAAATCTTGCAAATCTGACGGTAAATCAACACGATCTTTTTCAGCCAATTTCCAATGCCCCACTTTGTAGGTTGAAGGTTCCTGGCCCAAGAATCCACTATTTCTCTTGCGTGTACTTCAAAAAACCGAACTCACCACAAAAATGCAAGGAATTTTTATCTCAGAAATTTGTAAGAATGCTCACCTCGTTTTTATTTGGTTCGGGGGTTCTGACGACAGATTAAAACTTGACAATTTTTAAAACAATTGAGTATATTCTTCCGATTTTAAAAGCACTAACTGAACAACTGATGAGCGGCATAAAGATATGAGGGAATGGTTACGGATTTGTTTTCAACGTAAGGTTGTTGTACGGGGACTTAAGTTTGCGATCATCGTTGGCACCATCCTGATCGTGATTAATCAAGGCGATGTGCTCTTGAATGGAAACATCACCACGCTTAGCTGGCTGAAGATCTTGCTGACCGTGACGGTGCCTTATTTTGTGTCCACTCTTTCGAGTGTGGGGGCGATTCGCGAGTCGCGGAAAAGGACTAATCGCGACTAGCACATCCCGAATCAGGGGCCTGGTATTTTACATTTTGCCTCACTTATCTCAATCACGACGATTTTTCTGAACCGCCTCCCATCCAAGCAGGGCTTTTTTTCTGGCACTCCCGCCTTGGTAGCCGCCAAAGTCCCCAACTTTACGAATCACTCTATGGCATGGAATCAGAAACGGCACAGGGTTCTGAGCCACCGCGTTGGCGACGGCTCGCGCGGCCCTCGGCTGGCCGATCTGCTCGGCAACGTGCTCATATGAGACAACCTGTCCGGATGGAATTCTCAACAACCCCTCCCAAACCTTGATTTGGAAGTTGGTGCCCTTTAAAAACAGGTGAAAGGACGGCGTCTTTTCTCCATTCAGGGGTTTAAAAATCCCATTGATCAATTTGGCCGTCTTCTGGGAATTCTTCCTGAATTGTGCTCTGTTCCAGCGTTTTTTCATTGAAACAAGCTCGTCATCTGCTGACTCGTCTTTAAGGAAGGCCAGGCCACAGATTCCTCGTTCCGTCACCGCAAGCATGCATCTACCAAATGGGGAGGGATGAATCCCGTATTCAATTACTAAGCCCTCGCCTCGATTCTTGAATTCACCGGGAGTCACCGCTTCACAGGTCACAAATAAATCGTGCAAGCGCCCAGGACTCGACAAACCCGTTTCATATGTGACGTCCAAAAGATTCGTTGGTTCGTTTAATAGCTCCTTGGCGTATTCTTTTGTCAAATATTGCAAAAACCGCTTTGGGCTAATGCCAACCCATCGACTGAAGAGTTTTTGAAAATGATGTTCACTGACATGCGCACCCTTGGCGATTTCCGACAAACCTGGCTGCCGATGAAAATTTTGTTCCAAGTATGCAATCGCCTTTTCGACGCGCTCATAATCCAATGCTGATTGCTCAAAATTTTGCACCATAATTTGTTCCTCCTGTTCATTGTCCGCGCTCAATATAAACATGTCGACACTTATCTTCCACCCGATTCTTGTTTTTTCTTCCAAGAAACGCAAAAACATTGGTTTTTATACGATGCTATCGTATACTATTCTCGTATTTTATACGATAGCAAACTTATAATAGGCTAAACGATGGCGAATTCGAGCGAGGAACTCTATAAGTTCAACCCCTGGTGGGAAGGTGATTTTCTGCCTGAACTCCTTACCAGGCCCACCTACCTCCGTTTTTTGCGGAAGAATTTAAACAACAAAGAAATAATTAGTAGCTAAACGAAAACGGTCTGTTGCTGTCAATCCCGAGATCTTTTGTTCGGGAATCTCCTGCCTAATTCTTGGAGATTCCGTCCCGAAGCGTCGGGACGGAATGACGTGCACTAACGAGTTTTCGTTCGGCCATTTACACTCAAACTACAAAGAATGAGTTTGTTGCTTTGGAATCGATTTACGCCCTGACACTGCACGGCGAATAACCCTGTAAGTAAACGTCAATCCGACATTTGAAATATAACTTGACTTTTAACCTGAGCTTTTTATTTTATGAATGAATGCTCATTCATTTTTCGCGATCTGATATGTCTTTCAAAAACGACAAACGAACACGTATTCTGCGCGCGGCTGTTAAGGTGTTTGCGCAAAAGGGTTTTTACAATGCCAAAGTTGCTGAAATCGCCAAAGGGGCGGGCGTTGCGGATGGCACCATTTATCTTTATTTTAAAGGTAAAGATGAAATTTTGATCTCCATTTTCGAGGAAGAAATGGCGAAGTTCATCGCCAAGGCACACGCACAGATTGAGTCTGCCAGTCAAATTGACCACAAGTTGCGTGCATTTATTCACACACATCTGGATTTCGTGAAAAACAACCCAAAGCTGGCTCAGGTGTTTCAACTTGAATTAAGACAAAGCAATAAGTTTATTAAAGAATATACCGGCTCGAAACTCAAAGAGTATCTGAATTTGATTGGCGAACTCATCTCTGAGGGACAGAGGCAGGGAGTCATCCGGGCTGACATTCATCCCGGTCTCGCCAAAAGAGCGATATTCGGCGCATTGGATGAAGTTGCAACTCAGTGGGTATTATTGAAAAGAAATAAATACGATTTGCGACAGTCCGCCGATCAAATTGCCGATATGTTTTTACGCGGGGTTACCAACAATCAAACGAGCATGAAGGGAGGAGCTTCACCATGACGGAAGACGTCAAGCAAGACACAAAGACAATGGAAGAATCGATCCGTGCGAAGAAGGGCAAAGCGTTCAAACTCACCGAGCGTGAGAGCGGTGTCGCCTTTCTCGAACTTAACTTAGAGGAGCAAAAAGTGAATATCCTCTCCTCTGAAGTCATGACGGAATTGGACAAATGGTTGGATGAGTTACGAACCTATACCGGAATCAAAGCCCTGGTCATTTTAAGCGGTAAAGAAGACAACTTCATTGCCGGGGCGGATGTCGGCGAAATCAAAGATATCGTCGATCCTGAGGAGGGCACGCAAAAAGCCAAAATGGGTCAAGCCATTTTTCAGAAGATCTACGATCTGCCGTTTCCGGTGATCGCTGCAATTCAGGGGACCTGTGTAGGGGGCGGATTGGAGCTTGCCCTTGCTTGCCATTTTCGATTGGCTAAAATTCATCCCAAGACCAAAATCGGACTTCCGGAGGTCAAGCTCGGGATTCTGCCGGGATTTGGCGGAACACAGCGGTTGCCAAGGCTGATTGGAATTCAAAGAGCATTGAGGCTTATCCTTCCGGGAAAACTGGTGGATGCGAAATATGCCGGCAAATTAGGCATTGTGGACAAAGTCTTGCCGCTGGATTATCCGGGTTCTTTCATCAAAGCCGCAGCCGAAGAATTTGCTCTTAGCATGCAGCAAAGCTTTCTGCGCTCGGCCTATGAAAAGAAGCGAAATGCCAAGCGCTTGCATGCCATTCTTTTGGAAAGCAATAGCTTGGGCCAGAAATTTTTGTTCAAGCAAGCCAGAAAACGCACGCTGAAAAACACCAAAGGCCACTATCCGGCGCCTCTCAAGGCTCTGGAATCAGTGGAAAAAGGATATGGGAAATCGTTGCAGGAGGGTCTGGAAATCGAGGCCAAGTTGTTGGGTGAGCTCATCACCACAGATGTGTGTAAGAATCTGATCTCAATCTATTATCTGAACGAAGCGCTCAAGAAAGATCCCGGCGTCGAAAAGACGAAGCTTCAGCATGTGGAGGTCAAAAACGTCGGAGTGTTGGGTGCAGGCTTAATGGGCGGCGGCATCGCGCAGCTTTTGGCATACCACGATTTGCCGGTCCGCATGAAGGACATCGACGATGCTGCTCTCAATGCCGGTTTCCAAAAAGCCGAACGGGTGTTTCAAAAAGCCGTGGAGAAGAAAAAGCTGAGCCGCCGCGACATGAAGCGCAAGTACACGCTGATTTCCGGGACCACGGATTACAGCGGGTTCAGCAATATGGATTTCGTCATCGAAGCCGTGGTCGAAAACATGGATGTCAAGAAACAGGTATTTTCGGAAATTGAAGAGAAGGTAGGTGAAAATACCGTGCTGGCTTCAAATACCTCTTCTCTGTCGATCACCGAAATTGCGTCGGCGGTTAAAAAGCCCGAACGTGTGATCGGCTTTCATTTCTTCAATCCCGTTCATCGTATGCCGTTGGTGGAGATTATCCGGGGGCAAAAAACTTCCGATCAGGCCACGGTTACTGCCGTTGCCTTTGCAAAAAGACTGGGCAAGATACCGATCGTGGTAAAAAACAGTCCCGGCTTTTTGGTGAATCGTATTTTAGGACCCTACATCAATGAAGCCGCTTTGCTCCTGGAAGAAGGGGCGAAAATCATGGAAGTTGACAAGGCCATGGTGGAATTCGGAATGCCAATGGGGCCGCTACACTTGCTCGACGAAGTCGGAATCGACGTGGGGTACGAAGTCTCAAAAATCTTGCAGAAAGGCTTTGAAAATCGAATGGCGCCATCTCGAATCATTGAGAGGCTGAATGAAGATGGGCGCCTTGGCAAGAAGGGGGGCCAAGGGTTTTACATTTATGAAAACAAAAGCAAAGAGGTTGATACAGCTGTTTATGATTTGATTAAAGATCTGACTCGTTCGGACGGTGAGCTTTCCAAAGAAGAAATTCAAGAGCGTCTGGTTTTCACGATGATCAAGGAAGGCATCTTGTGCCTGGAAGAGAACCTTGTACGCCACCCAAGGGATGTGGATGCGGGTTTGGTCTTTGGCACCGGCTTCCCCCCGTTCAGAGGCGGGTTGTTGAGGTACGCGCAAAGTCTTGGTCTGAAAACCTGTTTGGACAAGCTTAAAGGTCTTACGGAAAAATGCGGACCTCGATTTGAACCGCCAGAGCTCTTGCAAAAAATGGCAGAGAATGACGAAACCTTCTATGAGGACTGAGACCGAAAAAGCAATTTTTAAGATCAAATGGGAGATGAACGATGGCAAGCAACGACGCAAAAGACATCAAAAGTTTTTCAAAGTGTTTATTCGCAGGAAGCATTGAACAGAGCTTGATTTCTCCATTTCCGAAAATGGATGAAGAAGAGCAGGAAAATTTGAAGCTGGTTCTGGACAGCATCCGCCAATTCATGAAAGACCAGGTGGATCCCGCCGCCATTGACCAAAAAGGCGAAATTCCCGACGAGGTCATCAAAGGGCTTGCGGAAATCGGCTTGTTCGGGATGAGCATACCGGAAGAATATGGCGGTTACGGATTTTCTTCCACTGCTTACAACCGCGTGTTTGAAGAACTGGCGGGAGCCGATGCGTCTCTGGCGGTGACGTTGGGAGGGCATCAATCAATCGGGTTGAAGGCACTGCTATTATACGGCTCTGAAGAACAAAAGAAAAAATATCTACCGGAATTGGCCTCCGGCGAATCGCTGGCTGCGTTCGCCCTAACCGAACCAGGAGCGGGCTCGGATGCCGCCGGAATTCAATCCATGGCCATCCCGGACGACGACAACGAACATTATATTTTGAACGGCAGCAAAATATGGACCACCAATGGAGGCATTGCGGATTTCTTCACAGTCTTCGCCAAGACCCCGATTGGCGAAAACGAGGAAAAGAAAATTACAGCGTTTATCGTTACCCGAGATATGGAAGGTTTTTCATCGGGCAAAGAAGAGGAAAAGCTCGGCATTCACGGTTCATCGACGACCGAGATAACCTTTGATAATATCAAAGTTCCAAAAGAAAATGTGATTGGGACTGTTGGCAAAGGCTTCAAGGTCGCCATGGAAGTTTTGAACTCAGGCAGGTTGGGACTGGCAGCGGGATGCGTCGGAGGGATGAAGCAGCTTTTGGCGATGAGTGTGGATCATGCAAAAAACCGCAAGCAATTCAATGCGCCCATCGCAAAATTTGAAATGATACAAGAGAAAATTAGCCAGATGGCTGTGGACACATTTGCGGCGGAGAGTATGATCTATCTCACGACCGGTCTGATTGACCGCGGCGATGTCGACTACTCCATCGAGTCTGCTATTTGCAAGGTGTATGTCTCGGAAGCGCTGTGGCGGACGGTGAATGAAACTATGCAAATTGCCGGCGGCATTGGCTACAGCAAAGAATATCCCTACGAACGTTACCTTCGGGATTCGCGCATCAATTTGATATTTGAAGGTACCAACGAGGTGTTGCGCCTTTTCATTTCACTCGCCGGCATGCAGGAACACGGAGAGTATTTGAAGAAGGTTGGCAAGGCTTTGCAGAATCCCCTGGCGCAATTGGGGATTTTGACCGACTACGCAATTTCCAGGCTCAGACGCCGAGTTGCCACGGAAAAACTCAGCAACGTACACGAGGCTTTGCACAACGAGGCGGACAAATTTGCTGAATACGCAAAACAATTGCACTTCGCAGTGGAAAGAGTGCTTTCCAAATATCGCAAGGAGATCATTGAACAGGAGTTTTTGTTGCACCGAATTGCCGACATGGCTATCGATCTTTATGCCATGGCAGCCGTGGTTTCCCGCCTCGATTCGATGATAAAAGCCAGCGATGTGAATGCAGTGCAAAGAGAGTTGACCATCGGCAAGACGTTCTGCGAAGAAGCCTGGCGGCGAATCCGTCGCAACAGTCGCCAAATTGACAACAATATCGATTCCTGGCGCAGGCAAATTGCGACGCATAGCTACGAAGCCAATGGCTACGATTTTGATCTGTAGGCCTAAAAAAGGGTTGATTTCAAACATTAATTTACTAAATTCTCAATGCGAACAATTCGGGCATTGAAATGCTCGCGTTATTCAGCATGATTGAGGAGGAACGATGAGAACGTTATTCCTAGTTGCGTTGTGTGTTTTTCTGATGGCGATTTCCTCGCCACTTTGGGCTCAAGATCAAAACCAGGAAATCATTAGTGGTTTAGACAAATCTACCGGACTCGTCAAAGCAGGCAAGTACTCGGAAGCTATTAGCGAGCTGAAATTCGCTATCGGACAGTTACAAGAATTGGTAATGGCCGGCTCGATCGAAGAGATGAAGCAGGTCTTTTCGCCTTGGAAAGCCAACGTTCGGGAAAGCAGCTAGGCGGGAATGGCGTTTTTCGGTGGTGGCTTTAATTTGAGAATTCCATGTGGATGAGCAACCCCATGTTTTTAGGGCAGGGCAAGAGCCTGGTCAGACTTGGCTCATCTGGTGATATCAAAGCTGTCTATGATCAGTCGGAACAGGCTCTGCAATATTCAGATGGAAAGAACCTGACAAATGGACGAGTCGCAAAGTCAACGATCCAAACCTAGGTTGATGAAATTTGGAAATCATTTCGCAGATAACATCGCTCCGAAGTAAAAGAAAGTTCTCGCGGAATGATAAGAAATATTGGGCCACAAAAAGAAGAAGGAGTTGAACGTGAATATTGTCGTCTGCATGAAACAAGTTCCGGTTAAGGATTCCTTGTTGAAACTTAAAGATGATGGGAGTTGGATTCATGAAACCGATCTGAATTATGAAATAAACGAGAGCGACCATTACGCGTTAGAGGAGGCGCTCCGGCTCAAAGAGAAGCACGGTGGTGAGGTCGTCTTGCTCTCGATGGGTCCCGAACGCGTGAAAGAAGCAATCAAGCAAGGACTCGCAAAAGGCGCTGATCGGGCGATTCACATCGATGACACAAGTTTCCAAAGTCTCGACCCGGATGTGAATGCGAAAATTCTGGCCGCCGCCATCAAGAAAGAACAGTTCGATTTGGTTTTGACGGGACTGCAGTCGGATGACTATGGTTTTGCGCAAACAGGGGTGATTTTGGCGGAATTCTTAGGCGTGCCACACGGCACCATCGTCATGGAAATCCAAGCGCAGAATGGCGGAATCAAAGTCAAACGGGAATTGGAGGCCGGATGGTTTCAGTGGGTGGAACTGCCGCTTCCGGCCTTGTTGACGATTCAATCCGGAATTAATCAAATTCGCTATGCCACAATCAAAGGCATTATGATGGCCAAGAAGAAAGAAATCAAAGCACTTGGCTTGAGCGATTTGGGTTTGTCAGAGGATGATGTCAAGCAGACGGAGTCCGGGTTGAAATTCCACAAAATCTACATCCCGGAAAAAACCAAGCAAGCAGAAATCCTTGAAGGTAAACCTAAAGACGTAGCCAAAGAATTGGTAGACAAGCTGAAAAATGAGGCCAAGGTTTTCTAAAAAAGAGAAGAATTTAAGAAGAGATCAATTCACAAAGGAGTTAGTCATATGCCTGATAGTATAATGGTCGTCGGCGAACAGAGAGATGGAGTTTTAAACCGATCCACATGGGAAGCGGTCGTGGCCGGACAACAAATTGGCAAGGAGTTGGGTCAAGAGGTCAATGTACTGGTCTTGGGGGACGATCTCAAGAATCTAGGAGATGAAATCGCTTCAAAGGGCGTCAATGTTTTGATAGCAGAAGATGACAAGCTTGCTGACTACACACCGGACGGTTACGCAGCGGCCATAAAGCAAATTGTGGAAAAAGGAAACCCTACGTATATTTTTTTCAGCCACACATATATGGTGCGTGACTATGCTCCCAAATTGGCTACCCAATTGAACAAAGCCTTGATCAGCGATTGTACCCGCTACAAGATGGAAAACGGCACCCCGATTTTTGTGAGGCAAGTATTTCAGGGAAAAATTGACGCTGACTTCTCCTTTGAGGGTGAAGGCCCGAATTTGGTGAGTTTCCAGGTGGGGGCATTTAATCCGGATGACGTCGAGGAGGCCTCCGCAAAAGGTCAAGTCCAAAATGTTGATCTATCAATGGATGATGTGGATAATCGGACAAAAGTTCTGAAAATATTTGAGGGTGTCAAGCAGGAGGTGGACCTGAGCAAAGCGGAGCGCATCGTCGCGGTGGGAAGAGGCATCAAAAAACCCGAAAATATGAATTTGATCAATAAACTTGCTGAAGCGATCAATGCTGAGATTGCGGCCTCCCGACCTGTGTGCGACGACGGCTGGCTGCCACTGGACCGTCAGATCGGAAGCTCGGGTCAAACCGTGACGCCAAAACTCTATTTGGCGGTAGGTATTTCCGGCGCCATTCAGCATATCGTGGGAATGAAAAACTCCAACACGATTGTGGCGATCAACAAGGATCCGCATGCCCCCATTTTCGACATTGCGGACTATGGCGTGGTTGGCGATCTGTTCGAGGTTGTTCCGGAGCTCATCCAAGCGATCAATGAAGTTAAATAAACAACAAACTGAAGAGCGTCTTAAAAAATGAAACCTCTCACGTTAAAGTTGAAAATGATCCTCACGCTTACTTTGGCCTTTGCTTTATACTTCAATTGTGCATCTCCGGAAAGGGTAACGCGTCCTACGAAAACCGAAGAGGAAGGCATCGAAAATTTTGAAAAGATGCGAGAAGATTTCAATCCACTCGCGCTCAATGATGATGACATTGAAATTAAGGAGTCGGAGCCGACCTACACGGATTTTGACGACGACCTGCTGAATCCAAGACAGACCGTGACAGACAGCGTAGCCACCGGATATCGCGTGCAGATCATCCAAACCACGGATCGACAGAAAGCCAAGGATGTTCAAAAAGATGCGGTTTTGAGATTTGATGAAGACGTTTACCTGGTGTTTGATCCACCATTTTATAAAGTGAGGGTGGGTGATTTTGTGAATTGGTTTGATGCCGAAAAGCTGCAGCGGTTAGCCATGCGAAAAGGATTCCGAGATGCCTGGGTGGTGAGAACTAAAGTCAACCTAAAAAAAGCCTACAACTGGATGGATGAATTCGGGCAATAGTCCCCAGCCTGTCAGTACACCATAAGAGAAATTTCCCGGGGGAAAGTTTTTTCTTATTCATTTTTCATGTTTGTTTCCTTATGAGCTGGCCCGTTCAGACTGGTCGGCTTTTTTGATTTATCCATGCATCGCGACTGTGCCCGCCCGTTGCTGTGTTGCTGTGCCCATTTTTATATTGGAAAACGACAAAAAATTTATTATATTTGTATTTGGAATTTCTGGAGGAATAAATGTCCGGACATTCAAAGTGGAGCACAATCAAGCGTAAAAAGGCCAAGGCCGACGCCGAACGCGGTAAGATCTTTACCCGCCTAATTAAAGAGCTTACCATTGCCGCCAGAGAAGGTGGAGGAGACGAGTCTGCAAATCCGAGACTGCGAACGGCCATTGCGGCTGCCAAGGCGTCGAATATGCCCGCAGCAAATATCGACCGAGCCATTAAAAAAGGTACGGGCGAACTGCCGGGTGTTTCATACGAACAGGGAATTTTGGAAGGTTATGGTCCTGGTGGCGCGGCTCTGTTTATTGAGATTCTCACCGATAATCACAAACGGACTGTAGCGGAGGTAAGACACAACATGAACAAATACGCTGGCAGTCTTGCTGAATCTGGCGCAGTTGCCTGGCTCTTCGAGAAGAAAGGGCTGGTCACAATTCTCAAAGGCGGTTTGGAAGAAGATGACTTATTGATGATCGTGATGGACGCTGGAGCAGAAGATATAAAAAGCGAAGATGATATGTTCGAAATTACGACTGCAACAGGTGATCTTGAGAATGTTAAATCTGCTTTGGAAGAAAACAACATAAAATACGAAACCGCTTCCCTGACCATGTATCCCAAGAACACGGTGAAAGTGGAGGGCAAAGAGGCGGAGCAACTTCTCAAACTCATGGATGTGCTGGAAGAACATGAGGACGTTCAGAATATTTATTCCAACTTCGACATTGATTTTTCACTAATTCAGGAAACCGAGGAATAAGTCCGAAGGGACATGCGCATACTTGGGGTGGATCCGGGCACGGTGGTTATGGGGTTTGGCATCGTGGAAAGTAGCAGCAACGGTTGCACATCTCTCGATTTTGGTTGTCTAAGATTGTCATCAAAAGAAGGTTTCCCAACTCGTCTAAAAAAGATTTACGACCAACTGTCAAGTGTAATCGTACAATATCAGCCGGATGAGTTTGCTATCGAGGATCTCTTTTACGCGCAAAATGTGAAGTCTGCTCTGAACATGGGCCATGCGCGCGGCGTTGCGATTTTAGCTGCTGTCAATTACCAAATCCCCACCTCGGAATATTCACCGAGAGAAATAAAGCAAGCCGTCGTTGGCAATGGTGCAGCGTCAAAGGAACAGGTCCAAAGCATGGTACAACGAATGTTAAGCTTGCCTCATTTGCCCGAACCATTAGATGCTTCAGACGCGCTTGCGGTTGCCCTCTGTCATGTGCATCGGATGGAAGCCAGATTATGATTTCACAGCTTAAAGGGGTGCTGTCCGAAAAGACACCGACTCGAATTGTTCTGGACGTCAACGGCGTCGGATATGAGGTACTTGTGCCGATCACAACGTTTGAGAAGCTGGAGCAAGTTGGCAAGAGTGCTAAGCTGTTAACCTATCTGCATGTGCGGGAAGACGCTTTGCAGCTTTTTGGGTTCTTCACTGAGCGGGAGAAATGGCTGTTTTCGAATCTCATATCCGTTTCGGGCGTTGGCCCCAAGCTGGCACTGGCGATTCTGTCGGGAAGCAGTTCTGAGGAACTGACCGGCTTGATTGTAAACGGTGATGTGGATGCATTAACTCGATTGCCGGGTGTGGGTAGAAAAACCGCCCAACGGCTGGTAACGGAACTGAAAGATAAGTTTGGCGAAATGGGTCTGGAGGCCGAAATCACAGCCGTGACGCCTCAGTTGACAGAAAAGGCAGCCGTCAATAATAAATTGGAGGAGGCTAGCCTTGCGCTTGTAGCCCTGGGGTATAATAGAGCCAATGCTCAAAAACTGATCGTTTCCATTTTAAACAAGGAACCCGATTTACCAATTGATGAATTGATAAAGAAAGTCTTACAGTCGAATTGAGATGTTGCCAAACACACGACCCACAACTCCCGAACGAATGGAAGGGGAGAATGAATTAGATTTAACCTTAAGGCCGTCGGTTATTGAGGAATTTGTGGGTCAGGACAAAATAAAGAACAATCTCAAGGTTTTCGTCGAAGCGACGGTTGCCCGAAATGAAGCTCTGGACCATGTTTTATTTTATGGTCCACCGGGATTGGGCAAGACAACGCTGGCCAATATTGTCGCCAAAGAATTGGATGTCAAAATCAGGACCACCTCAGGGCCGGCTTTAGAAAAACCGGCAGATCTCGCCGGTCTGCTAACAAACCTTGAGGAAAGAGATGTGCTTTTCATCGATGAGATACATAGACTGAATCGGGTGGTTGAGGAATATCTCTATCCGGCAATGGAAGATTACAAGCTCGATATCATTATCGATAGGGGAGTAAATGCAAGAACCGTGCAGATAAAACTCCCCAAATTCACGTTGATTGGCGCCACGACTCGTGCCGGCCTTCTGACTTCTCCTCTGCGTTCGCGATTTGGCGTGGTTAACCGGTTTGATTTTTATAAGCCGGAACAATTGTTTCTGATTGTAAAGCGGTCCGCAAAAATTTTGGAAGTTGAAATTGAGGAGGAAGCGGGTATGGAAATCGCCAGGCGTTCAAGGGGTACGCCAAGAATTGCCAATCGTCTACTCCGGCGAATTCGTGACTTCGCGCAAATTGAGGGAAACGGTGAGGTCACCAAAGACATCGCCCATGAGTCGCTGCTGCGCCTGGATGTCGATGAATTGGGCTTGGATGACATGGACAAGCGCATACTCAAAGTGATGCTCGAAAAATTCAGCGGCGGTCCCGTAGGAATTAATACTCTGGCGGTGGCAGTCGGTGAGAACGCTGAAACGTTGGAGGAAATTTACGAACCCTATCTCATTCAGGAGGGCTTAATGAAAAGGACGCCCAAAGGTCGGGTGGTTACGGACCTGACATTCCGTCATTTCGGTGTGAAAAATAAGAACATTCTACAAGGCAAATTATTTTAATCAAACTGGTATTAGGAGATTCTGGGAGTAAATATATGAAGCTTTCCGATTTTAAGTACAAATTGCCCGAAAAACTAATTGCTAAGTATCCGGCAAAGAAACGAGATGAGTCTCGCCTGATGGTTTTGAACCGAGAAAAACAAACCATTGAGCAAACCGTTTTCAAAGATATTATTGAATACTTAAACAAGGGCGATTGCCTGGTCATAAATGAGACCAAGGTGTTCCCGGCCCGCTTGATGGGCACAAAAGACAAGACAGATGCGGAAGTAGAGATCTTTTTGCTGCGTGAACTGGAAAATGGTCTCTGGGAAGTGTTGGTGCGGCCTGCACGAAAGGTCAGGGTGGGGAATCGACTTTCAGTGAACAACAAGTTGTACTGCGATGTCATTGACAACACCGTCTCTGGCGGGCGAGTCGTGCGGTTTAACTATATTGGCGATTTCTATGAAATCGTTGACCACATAGGCCAGTCGCCATTGCCGCCATACATTGATCGGGATCCTGAGCCGCTTGACAAGGAACGGTATCAAACCGTGTTTTCGCGAGTTCGTGGTGCGGTAGCGGCGCCCACTGCAGGATTGCATTTTACTAAAGACCTGCTGAATAAGATTGAAAAGAAGGGCATTCGAATTGCACGAATTGTTTTGCACCTCGGTCTGGGCAGTTTTCGTCCGGTTGTTGTTGAAGATTTGAGTCGTCACAAGATGGATTCCGAATACTACGAAGTTCCAGAGCAGGCCGCTGAGGCGGTTAATCAAAGCATGAAAGAAGAGGGGAGAGTGATTGCGGTCGGAACCAGTGCAACCAGAGCGTTGGAAACCAGTATGACGTCAGAAGGCTTGGCCAAATCTTCGACAGGTTGGACCGACAAGTTTATCTATCCGCCTTATGATTTTAAGATTGTCTCCGGCTTGGTAACCAACTTCCATTTACCCTCGTCTACGCTCTTGATGTTGGTGTGTGCATTCGCTGGTCGTGATTTTGTCTTCAAGGCCTATCGCAAAGCCATTCGCGAGAAGTATCGCTTTTACAGTTATGGCGATGCCATGTTAATTTTATAAAATAGGACTTCTTAGGTTCGTTGCGCATATCAGCAGTTATAGTCGCGGCCGGCACCGGACGACGGATTGGCGGCTCCATTCCCAAACAGTTTCGAGAGCTTTGCGGCAAGCCGGTTCTCTTCTATACTCTTCAAAAGTTCGAGAACTGTGATTTGATAGATGATATCCTGATCGTCACTGCGGAGAGTTGGCTTCATTTTGTATCTCAGGAGATCGTTGATCGTTTTTGCTTCGAAAAAGTTAAGAAAATTATCAGTGGGGGCGAACGAAGACAAGATTCCGTGTTTGCAGGCATCAAGGCACTGGACGGACGCCCGGATCTGGTTGCCATTCACGACGCGGTCCGACCATTTATTAGCATTGAGAAAATCAGGGAGACCGTCGCAGCCTGTGAAAAACATGGCGCTGCCATTTTGGCTGTGCCGCCAAAGGATACCGTTAAAACGGAACGCTCCGGTTTTGTAGACCGCACCCTGTTCCGAGATTCGCTCTGGTCCGTACAAACGCCGCAGATTTTCAAACTCCAGATTTTAGAAGCCGCATTTCGGGAAGCACACCAAAACGGTCTGCTTCAGACAGATGATTCGGCTCTGGTTGAACGTGCCGGTTATTCGGTCAAAATTGTTGAGGGGGAATATAAGAACATCAAAATCACCGAACCGATCGATCTGGAATTGGCAAAACTAATATTGAGAACCGAGCAGGAATAATGCGAGTTGGTTTCGGCTATGATGTACATCAGTTGGTCGAGGGACGGAAGTTGATCTTAGGCGGCGTAACCATTCCTTCCAGCAAAGGCGCCCTGGGTCATTCCGATGCGGACGCATTGTGTCATGCCATCGGGGACGCACTGCTGGGCGGTGCTGCACTTGGCGATATAGGCAGCCATTTTCCCGATTCCGAGGAGCGCTTTGCGGGAATTTCGAGCCTGTTATTATTAAAAGAGATCGGGAACTTAATCTCTGATAATGGTTTTAAAATCAGTAATATCGACTCAACCGTGATTTTGGAACAGCCCAAATTGATGCCGTATATTCAGGAAATGCAGAGAAATATTGCCGAGTCTTTAGGACTTGTCGATTCACAGGTTTCGATTAAGGCGACGACTTCCGAAAAAATGGGTTTTGTTGGGCAAGGAGAAGGAGTGTCGGTGTTTGCTTCTGTACTCATTGAAGAAGATGAGATATAAATGGAAGAGCAGATAAGAGTACGATTTGCACCAAGTCCGACCGGTCATTTACATATTGGCAACGCCCGAACCGCGATTCTGAACTGGATTTTTGCCCAAAAGAGTGGCGGGACATTTGTTTTGCGAATTGAGGATACGGACGTCGAACGCTCTAGCCTTAAATCTGAAAATTCAATATTTGATGACTTGAAATGGCTCGGATTAGACTGGCACGAAGGTCCCGATGTAGGAGGAGACGAGGGTCCGTATCGTCAATCAGAGCGTCTCGAAATCTACAAAGAGAATCTCGATCTCCTCAAAAAGAAAGAAAGAGCCTATCCATGTTTCTGTTCAGAAGCAGAGCTTGAGAAAAAAAGAAAGGCGGCGATTGCGCGTGGAGAGAATCCTGACTATGACCGAAAATGTTTGAAGTTGTCGCAGGCCGAGCGCGAAAATCTGATTCAATCAGGGCAGAAAGCGTCATGGCGATTTTATGTCAGGCCTGGAGAGGTTTCATGGTGTGATTTGGTCAAGGATGAATTAAGGTTTGAAACGGAAAATTTCGGCGATTTCATTATCATGCGTCCGGATGGAACCCCGACGTACAATTTCGCTGCGGCGGTAGACGACGGACTCATGAAGATCAGCCATGTGATTCGAGGCGACGATCACGCGTCAAATACTCCAAAGCAGATTTTGCTTTATGAATCTCTGGACTGGACTCCGCCTACTTTTTGCCATATTCCAATGATCCTGGGGCCGGATCGAGCGCGGCTCTCCAAGCGTCACGGTGCCACTTCAATCCATGAGTTCAAATTAAAAGGATATTTGCCGGAAGCACTGATCAATTTCCTGAGTCTGCTGAGCTGGTCCTCCGAAACCGGTGACGAAATTCTGTCCGTTGATAGACTGATTAACGAGTTTGATTTCGAACGGATGAACAAATCTCCGGCCATTTTCGACTTGACAAAATTCAATTGGATGAATGCCTATTATATTCGGAATATGGAACTCGATAGATTGGTTGATACAACGATACCCTATTTGCGTGAGACGAAAATCGATACCTCAGATAGAGCTCGGTTGAAAAAGATAATCGAGTTGGTACGAGACAAGGCGGAATCCTTGACTCAAATCAGAGAGTTGGTTGAACCATTCTACGAGGAAAGGGTGCAACTGACGGACGGTAAGACCATAGCACTGTCTTCAAAGGATTCTTCACAAAAAGTATACTGGGCATTTTTGCGATACCTCGAGAGTTACGATACCGTTGAAGCGAAGACCTTTCGGTCGATTATGAAGCAGGTGCAAAAAGAGACAGGCGTAATGGGAAAGGATTTGTGGATGCCTATTCGCGTGGCCCTTACCGGCCAACTCCATGGACCTGATTTGGCCATGGTCGCGGAGATTTTGGGCAAGGATACATGTCAGAAGCTTGTGAAAAACTTGCTTGTTTAAGCTAATGAATAGCGAGTGCTCAATGGAAGAAATGTCATTGAAAGTTTACAACAGCCTCACTAAGAAAAAAGAAGAATTTGTGCCCACAGAAAAAGACAAGGCAAAGATCTATGTGTGCGGGCCGACGGTGTATGATTATATCCACATCGGGAATGGTCGCGCCTTTGTCGTTTTTGATGTTGTTCGCCGATTTCTACGATATTTGGGATACGATGTTACCTATGTCATGAATTTGACTGACATCGATGATAGGATCATTGAGCGCGCCGAACGAGAAAACACGGATACCCAAACGATTACCGTCAAATTTATAGAAGCATTTTTCGAAGATACGGAGGCTCTGGGCATTGAAAGAGCCGATATTTATCCGAAGGCAACCGACCACGTCCAAGACATCATCGAGCTGATTCAAAGTCTGGTAGATAGGGGACTTGCTTATCAGGTCAATGGCGACGTGTTTTATGATGTATCCACATTCGCCAGTTACGGCAGTCTTTCCGGTAAGAGGATTGAAGATCTTGTGGCTGGTTCCCGAGTGGCTGTTGACGAAAGCAAGAAAAATCCCCTCGACTTCACGTTATGGAAAAGTCAAAAACCAGGTGAGCCCGGCTGGCAAAGCCCCTGGGGAATGGGACGGCCCGGATGGCACATTGAATGCTCAACCATGTCCATGAAATATCTCGGTCAAACGTTCGATATCCATGCCGGTGGCGTGGATCTGGTTTTTCCGCATCACGAGAACGAAATCGCCCAAAGCGAGGGAGCCACGGGGAAGAAGTTTGTCAAATACTGGCTGCATAATGGCTTTTTGCAAATTGGGGGCGAGAAAATGGCCAAGTCCCTAGGGAATTTCAAAACCGTTAGAGAGATTCTGAAAAAAGTGCCTACCGAAGTTATGAGATTGTTCTTTCTACAAAAGCATTATCGCAGTCCAATTGATTTGACCGATCAGGGACTTCAAGCCGCTGGCAGTGCTGCAAATCGTCTGAACCGATTTTATCAAAAACTGCAGGACATGGTCATGACCGAGGCGCCGTTGGAAGAAGAGTCGCTGAACGAAAAAGAACTGCAGGTTTTGAATACCCATAGGCGACTGAAGTCTGAGCTTGTCGAAGCAATGAAGGATGACTTTAACACGCCTGTGGCTGTTTCACGTCTTTTTGATATGGTGCGGGAATTGAACGCTTTATTGACCAAAGACAACTTGATGGATGGAGAGAGGGCGCTTCTCTCACAGGCAAAACAAGACATCGAGGAGGTGGATTCGTTTTTTGGCTTTCTGCGATCGAAAGGCTCTGGTGCCAATTCAGAGTTAGTGAATGGATTAATGGAAATCTTAATCGATGTACGAAAGGAATTAAGAAGTCGAAAGATATGGGATTTAGCAGATAAAATCCGACAAGAATTAGACAAAAATAACATAGCATTGGAGGATAAAGGACAAGAAACAGCGTGGAGAGTCAAATGAAATTTCTGAAGAGATAAAAAAAGCTTGACAATTGAATTCAAATTTATATATTATAAGGCTGTATTTAAATTGGGCTATAGTTTCCTTTTTTGTGTAAGACACTGAATTTTATTAACTTTGATGCCACCATAGCTCAGAAGGTAGAGCGCCTCACTTGTAATGAGGTGGTCGCGGGTTCGATTCCTGCTGGTGGCTCTTTTTTTGTCTATTGGAGAGGTTCCCGAGTGGCCAAAGGGATCAGACTGTAAATCTGACGGCTCAGCCTTCGGAGGTTCGAATCCTCCCCTCTCCACAGCAACTTTGAATGTGAAGGCGTTAAGCGATTTCGAAATTGGAGACGCGGGAGTAACTCAGTTGGTAGAGTGACAGCCTTCCAAGCTGTAGGTCGCGGGTTCGAGCCCCGTCTCCCGCTCTTTTTTGAGTCTGATTGCGCCCACGTAGCTCAGTCGGTAGAGCACATCCTTGGTAAGGATGAGGTCACCGGTTCAATCCCGGTCGTGGGCTCTCAATTTATATGGGCAAACATAAACTAAAGTTAGAATGAGAAACTTAGTCACATTAGAATGCACGGCGTGTAAACACAGAAACTACACCACTACGAAAAACAAAGCAAAGCATTCGGGCAGGGTTGAGTTTAAAAAATATTGTCCTCATTGCAATAAGCACACAGCACATAAAGAAACTCGTTAGCAACTGAGTGAGTTAAAGCGACTTACAGGTGAGTAGCTCAACTGGTAGAGCACTGGTCTCCAAAACCAGCGGTTGCGGGTTCAAGTCCTGCCTCACCTGCAAGACTTTTTTTCTTGTATGGATTTCGTATGAAGCTGCTCGAAAAACCAGTAAAATTTATTTCTGACGTTAATCAAGAGATGTCGAAAGTGAATTGGCCGACTTACGACGACTTGAAAAGTTCAACAGTGATCGTCATCGTGATTTCGATATTTTTTGCTTTGTATGTGTTTGTTTCAGACAGGATTCTACAAAACATTATTCAATTGATATTCTAGGAGATTCACCTTGAGAGAGCCAGATAAAAAAAAATGGTATGCCATTCACGTCTTATCTGGTCATGAAAGGAAAGTAAAGTCTTATTTGGAAAGCGAGATCGATAGACTTGGGCTACAAGAGAGAATCCCGAAGATCTTGATTCCTTCTGAAGAAGTGACGGAAATGCGCGATGGTAAGCGAAAGGTGAAAAACAAGGTCTTTTTTCCTGGCTATATGTTGGTTCACATTGAGTTAGACAAGGAAACACAGCATGTGATCTTGAACACACCGGGGGTGACTAACTTTGTTGGTCCCAAAAATAAACCTCAGCCATTGCGTCAAGAAGAAATCGATCGGATTCTTGGGCGAGTTGAAGAGACCGGGATACAGGAAACTGTTGATGTTCCATTTCGATTGGGTGATCCCGTAAAAGTAATCGATGGCCCATTTTCGGATTTCACGGGATTTGTGGAGGACATAAATAAGGAGAAGAAAAAGGTCAAAGTCATGGTCAGCATTTTTGGAAGATCGACTCCAGTCGAATTGGATTTCTTGCAAGTGGAGCTGGAAAAATAGACTTGAAAGGAGAAATGACCTTTTATGGCCAAGAAAGTTATCGCTACTGTTAAGCTGCAAATTCCAGCAGGTCAGGCCAATCCGTCGCCACCCGTCGGGCCGGCTTTAGGACAGGCTGGTGTGAACATCATGGAGTTTTGTAAGGCATTCAATGCGCGCACGCAGGAGAAACAAGGCTTAATTATTCCTGTTATTATTACGGTTTATGGCGATCGATCCTTCACGTTTATTACAAAAACTCCACCGGCGGCGGTTTTGCTCAAAAAAGCTGCCGGACTTGAAAAAGGTTCCGGTGAGCCCAATCGAAACAAGGTGGGTAAAGTAAATAAGGAGCAAGTTAAGGAAATCGCTCAAACAAAGCTAGAGGATCTGAATGCCAATGACATCGAAGCTGCCATGCGCATTGTTGAGGGCACGGCGCGGAGTATGGGAATTGACGTTGAATAATGGCTGGTTAGAAAAGGGGAACGATGCATGAAAAAGAGCACGCGTTACAAAGAATCGCTTTCCAACCTCGAAATCGGAAAAGATTATTCCTTAGATGAGGCCGTTGAATTAATCAAGAAATCCGCCACTGCAAAATTCGACGAGTCGATAGAGATTTCGATCAATTTGGGAGTCGACCCCCGTCATGCCGACCAGGTCGTGCGCGGAACGGTTTCGCTCCCTCATGGCATCGGCAAAGAAGTCCGAGTGCTGGTCTTGGCAAAAGGAGACAAGGAGAAGGAAGCCCGGGAAAACGGCGCCGACTATGTGGGCTTTGATGAGTATGTCAAGAAGATTAACGAAGGTTGGCTTGATTTTGACGTGGTCGTGGCCACGCCGGATGTCATGGGCGAGGTCGGAAAACTGGGCAAGGTTTTGGGTCCACGAGGATTGATGCCCAATCCCAAGAGTGGAACGGTTACCATGGATGTTGGACAGACTGTCAAGGAATTGAAAGCCGGCAAGATAGAATTTCGTGTGGACAAGTATGGGATACTTCACGTTTTGGTGGGCAAAGCATCTTTTGAGAAGCAGAAGTTGCGTGAGAACATTATGGCTTTCATCGAAACGGTGCTGCGCATGAAGCCAGCTTCATCCAAAGGCCAATACGTGCGAAAGATCGCGCTCTCGAGTACGATGGGGCCAGGAATTCCCGTCGACAGGGCCGCCGTTCTAAGTGAATTACGCTAGAAAAACTTTTGTAAGAGTTAAGGTAAAGTTATGCCAAAAGCTGAGAAAATTGCAAGAGTCGAAGAGCTTTCGAAAAAATTAGACGAAGCAAGCAGTGTATTTTTGACCGATTTTACCGGTTTGAATGTGCAGGACATTGACGAACTGCGAAGAACGTTCAGTGCCGCCTCTGTTCGGTACGAGGTGGTTAAAAATACCTTAGCACGACTTTCCGTCCAAGAAGCAGGCTGTGATGGGTTGCTCGAGTTCTTAGAAGGGCCAACCGCAATGGCATTTGGAACGGAGGATCCGGCGGCGCCTGCCCGTGTAATCAAAGAGTATAGCAAGAAAAATGAAAATTTGAAATTCAAGGCTGGGCTGTTTGATGGTGTGCTTATTGGTGCAGATCAAATTGATGAAATTGCAAACCTTCCCACCAAGGAGGTCTTGCTTTCAAGGCTTGCAGGGGCGTTGGGCGCGCCGTTATCCAATCTGGCCGGTTCGTTAAATGGCATATTGAGCGGCTTGGCAACCGTTATTGATGCAGTAAGGCAACAAAAAGAAGAATCGAATAGTTAATCGTTAATCATATCTCTACATTAATGGAGGTTGAAATGGCAGAAGCGACAAAATCTGCAGCATCTGAGAAAACTGAGAAAAAAGAAAAGAAGACCACGAAGGCCAAACAGAGTAAAGACGGCAACGGTCAAGTTGACACCATTTTGGAGAGCATTGAGAACATGACCGTCTTGGAGCTTTCTAATCTGGTCAAGGCCATAGAGGAACGCTTCGGGGTTTCGGCTCAAGCACAAGTGGTGGCGGCTGCGCCAGGTGGAGCACCAGCGCCCGGAGCAGCTCCAGAAGGGGCGGCTGAAGAAAAGAGCGAGTTCGACGTTGTATTGACGGCTGCCGGAGATAAGAAGATCCAAGTGATTAAAGTGGTGCGTTCTGTGACTGACTTAGGCCTCAAAGAAGCCAAAGAGTTGGTTGATGGGGCACCCAAGCCCATAAAAGAAGGAATCACAAAAGAAGAGGCCGAAGATCTCAAGAAAAAGTTGGAAGAGGTAGGGGCTGCGGTAGAACTCAAATAAGTTGAACTCAAATAAGTTGAACTCAAATAAGTTGAACTTACAACAATAATCCATCGAGGTGTTATCCCGTATGTATAATCAGAATGGTCGAATTTCCTTTTCCACGCTTAAGCAAGTTATCGATTTTCCGGACTTGCTGGACATACAGCTCCAATCCTTTAAGGAGTTTCTCCAAGATGATATAAGGCCTGAGAAACGGAAGAATCAGGGATTACAGTCTGTTTTTAACAATGTTTTTCCCATTGTTGACAGTCGAGAAAACTTCTATTTGGAATTTGTAGAGTACTATGTCGAAAAGCCCAAATACGATGTTGTCGAGTGCCAGGAGCGCGGTGTCACCTATTCGGTGCCATTAAAGGCAAAGCTCAAGCTTTCAATGAAGGACGAGTACAGTGACAGCAAAGAATTTGTCGACACCATAGAACAGGTTGTCTACCTTGGGAATATTCCGTATATGACTCACAGAGGCACCTTTATCATAAATGGTGCTGAGAGAATTGTTGTGAGTCAATTACACAGATCTCCGGGAGTGTTCTTCGACGAACTTACCCATCCGAATGGAACGAAGCTTTATTCGGCGAGAATCATCCCATTGCGTGGTTCCTGGGTTGAGTTCACAACGGATATCAACGATGTCATGTATGTTTACATCGATCGAAGAAAAAAATTCCCGGTTACAACCTTATTGCGAGCTTTAGGTTTTTCAAGCGACAACGATCTGCTTGATATTTTTGATTTGGTTGAGGAAGTTGAAGTGAGCGATCCGAATATCAAGAAATTCGTGGGGCGGCTATCCATTGCCGATGTCATTAATAAAGAGACCGGTGAATTGCTGCTTGAAAAGGACGCCGAACTCACCGAAGAGGCATTGGAGCAAATAAGCACGTCGAATATTGATCGTCTTAAACTGCTTAAGCATGACGGCGCTTCCGGTCCGGAAGTCATCAGTAACACGCTGCGCAAGGATGCGTCCAAGTCAGAAGAGGATGCTTTGGAGGCAATCTATCGGCATCTGCGCTCCGGAGATGCGCCTGATCTGGAAACCGCTCGGGGTCTTATCGAGCGCATGTTTTTTAATCCGAAACGATACGATTTGGGAAATGTTGGGCGCTATCGTGTCAACAGAAAGTTGGGTTTGGATATGCCCATCGACACAACGATTCTGACGCGGGAAGATATTATTGCGATCATAAATTACGTGTTAGAATTAAGGATTGGTAAGCGGCCTTCGGACGACATTGATCACTTGGGTAACCGGAGAATTAAGACGGTTGGGGAGCAGCTTTCGGCCCAAATGACGTTGGGTTTTTCGCGAATGGCGCGGACAATCAAAGAAAGAATGAATCTCCGCGATAATGAAAATTTGACGCCGCAGGATCTGGTTAATGCCAGAACCATATTTTCTGTGATTAATACATTTTTCGGTACCAGCCAGCTTTCACAGTTTATGGATCAAACCAATCCACTGTCTGAGTTAACACACAAGCGTAGACTATCCGCGTTGGGCCCAGGGGGGCTGACGAGAGAAAGAGCGGGATTTGAGGTGCGTGACGTTCATTATACCCATTATGGACGTCTTTGTCCAATAGAAACCCCGGAAGGTCCCAATATTGGCTTGATCTCGTCATTAACCACATTTGCTCGTATCAACGAATTTGGCTTCATCGAAACTCCTTACCGCAAAGTGGATAAGGGCAGGGTCGACAGCAAGATTGACTACCTTTCCGCCGACGACGAAGATCAGTATGTGATTGCACAAGCGAACGCACCCATTGACGACAAAGGCAAGTTCCTCAAAGACCGGGTTAAATCTCGGTATCGAGGAGATTTCCCGCTTAGTGCTCCTCAAGACTTGCAGTATATGGATGTTTCGCCCAGCCAGATCGTGTCCGCAGCCGCGGCGTTGATCCCTTTTCTGGAGCATGATGATGCAAACCGTGCGCTTATGGGATCCAACATGCAACGGCAAGCTGTGCCGTTGTTGCGTACTGAGGCCCCGTTTGTTGGTACCGGTATGGAATCCAAGGTTGCAAGGGACTCCAGGGCAATGATTGTCTCTGATGTGAATGGCGTTGTGGAGAAGGTGA